>Ga0209515_10003650_pt1 | contig 21636 bp, 20 predicted proteins | sample Subgroupgradi54m_FD_187454 | JGI IMG/M metagenome (GOLD analysis project Ga0209515, IMG submission 187454) | Subsurface groundwater microbial communities from S. Glens Falls, New York, USA - GMW60B uncontaminated upgradient, 5.4 m (SPAdes)... ... | reverse complement strand
GTTTTGTTGGATTTGGAGCGCTAGGTTTACTGGGATTTTTGACCTTAGTATTAATTGTAAATATCGTTTTCGACAAAGAACATTCTGTCAAACCCAGTACAAGCGTCACTTCTCTTCCACCGGATGAACTTGAAGGATTTAGAAACATATTCGAGGAGGTCAAACAATGAGAAATAAAGTATTAATTTGGATTATTGGACTATTAATTGTAGCTTTGCCTTTAGTGTCCAGTATTGCCTATGCGGTTGATGTTCCAACACCAACTGCAAACGATCTGCAAACATATAATGCAATCTTAGAACCGGTGATGAAAGTGTATAACTTTGTCAAATATAGCGCAAGTGTGTTGGCATTATTGTTTTTAGTGTTCGCAGCAATTAGTATGTTCGCTAGTGATAACCCTATGGAAAAAGAGAAAGCAAAAACCAGAATCATGTACATCGTGATTGGCATGATTGTCATCTGGGTAGCACCAATTGTCGTCAATTATTTGACGGCTTCATAGTCCTTTCCTTAAAAGGAAACTTTTTTGGACATTCCCATGTGTGACTCTACCGCTTGAGTTCTTTTACAGGACGAAGGTAGTTTGACGAAATAGGCCAAATTTATTTTCTTATAATAAAATTATAATTTTACGCTCATGAAATCATTAATTATATCTATAATTGTACTATTCTTATTAGCCCAGACTACACTTGCTTTCGATTGTTCTTTAACTTCTAATATACAACAATGTCAGAATATACAAAATTCAAACTTAATTGAATCTCAGAAAGAACTTTTATTTTCAAATTTAGTTTATAATTCAACAAATTATCCAGATTACAGTAGTATCTTACAGTATAATACAAAAATAAGGGTTAATGCTTCAATAGCCAATATAACAAATTCTATTTACATTAAAGATGTTTGGATTTCTTTATTGGCTATAAGTCCAAGTATTCTAGAAAATAATACTTTGTATATTCCTGATGTTGCCTTTGTCTTAAGTGATTATAATTATAGGATTGAAGTTCCAGAAAATTATAATGCTCAAAATTATCCTGAAGCAAAGAACGGAGATTGCAAAACAATTTATTCTTTAGTAAACAACAATTCCATCTTAAATGTCTTAGTGAATAATCAGAACCAAGGAAATCTGAAACTAAATCCAATTAATGTTCATGAAGATGCAATCATTCAAGATCAACTAGAAATAAATGTAAATATTAAGCAAGAGCATTCTGGTTGGAAACAATATTGCACAAAAGAAAGAAGAGGTGTTTGTATTCAATATATCTACCAATGTGAATATACTGGTACATCAAATTTACAAGATAAAGTAATTCTTACTGATGCTCTTAATGTAAAACATTATGAAGAAAGACCAATTGTTAATGTCAATACCCTTACTAAAAATTATAACACTAATCAAATAATGTTTACTGCTGAAAACACAGATACATTAACTATTAATTTTAACAATGCTTCTTATACTGAACAGAAATATGTTTACAGTGTTGAATTTATGAAGAAACCATTTTACTTTGCTGTTTTAAAAGCTGAGAAAATAAATATTAAGAAAACAAATAATATTCTTGCCGGTTTAAACAATACATTTTTTGTGAATGACATTGATAATTGTAAAATAAATACATTTAATCATTTTTATAATATTAATTCTAACTGCAAGATTAATAGTGTTCAACAAGAAGAGAAGAAATATGAAATTGTTCCATTTACTTATGATTTATTAGATTTCTTTAGACTTGGAGTTTTTGTGTTTATGATTTATTTTATTTATAGAATTATTAGACACTTTGCCATTCGATCCGTAATCTAAATCATTCTTATGAAAAAACAGCTCTTCTTTCTAATTGTAGTCTTATTATTAGCCATGCCAATAGTTTTAGCAGAAGGAAATACCACTACTGAATCTTGTTCTATCTTTTCATTAATGCAATGCCTAAAAGATACTGCATATCTGATAACTTACTCAACAGGATTGGCAGCACAGCCATTAATTAAGCTCATAGAAACATTAATGATTCAACCGCCAGCAATTCAATTATTTAATACTGTTTGGTTAGGAATAACGGGAATTATTAGTATCTTTTATATTTTCTTTATGCTATATTCCGGAATAACTTTTATTATGCAAGGAGATAATATCGCTAAACGGTATGAAGCAAAAGAATCAATGAAAAATATGATTATTGCATTAATCTTAGTTGCTTCTTCATTTTATTTATATCAATTATTAGCAGATTTTAATACTTCATTAACTAGTTATATTTTTGCACAGATTAATCCTGCGTTCTTTACTGTTACTTCAGACAATATTGGAGGCGCAATTCTACAAATTATAACTATAGTACCTTATATCTTAACGTTATTCATAACAGTCTTATTGTTTTTAGCACGATACTTATTTGCGAGTTTTGGAATTATCTTTTTCCCTTTAGCAATCTTCATGTATTTTGTTCCTTTTCTCAGAAGTTACGGAAAATTGATGTTAAATATTATATTTGTAATAATGTTTGTTCCATTTGTTTCTTCAATCATTATCTTAGGTGCTTCAATGTTAGCAACTGGAGAAATATTCGGAGCATTTAGTATCTTATTTTATACGGCTGCATTTTTGATTATTGATTTTATCTTCTTTTTGATGATTAAATTTGTCATTACTGCTTCTGGAGTTGGAAGTATTGCTAAAACAGCCGTTGCCGTGGGAAAATATCTTATTTAATTCATTCTATCTTCAAAATATTCTCTTACATCTGGATTTGTTGCACAAAATAAGCAAGTTAATGTAAATGCATCGGTTGGGTCTATTTCTCCCTGAATTTTAATTAACTTCATTCTCTTTGATGAATTTTCATTTTTCGCTACATAAGAAATATCATTTTTTAAAAGTCTATCTGAATACTGTTCTTTGTTATATTCTCTTATAGCAAAATCAAGATGAATTATTTTCTTTTTCGATCTTGAGTATTCCATATGAACATATTTACACGGAATATTTCCATCAACTAAAATAAGACTATCATCTCTCAATTCTTCAATCTCTAGGTCTAAAATATCTTTATTGCGTTCATACCACCAAAAATCAGTATAAATAATATTATCATAAATCCTAGTCTCTTCACTAGCATTATATTTATTAATATCTTTTTTTAGTTTTTCAAAATTTAACGATTTTGTTGGCCCCCAAGAAAAATCTAATTCTACATAAGGCTTAAAGTCCTGCACAAATGAAATACAATTTGGATTAACATTAAATGAAAATTCAATATCCTTATATTTATTTTTCAATTCTTTTATTTTTTCTATTAATCTTAAACTTATTGCATTAGGAAAAGAAAATCTTCTTCTAAATAAATCAATATATCTTAAAATATAGTTTTTATCTATGGAGATACCATTTTGAAATATTTGATCCGCTGCGTTAATTACTAATAACCCATCTTTATTATAATTTAATTCCATTCCAAGATATTTGGGGAAATTTAATTCAAAAGTATAATTGAATCCATGCACATCAGAGTTTTTTAAAGCGAATAGATTCATTCCTGGAAAATTAACTTGCGTCTCATCTGGAAAAGATTTAACATAATATTTTTGCTTTTCTTCTGCAGTTTCATAGATATTAACATCAACAATTATAGCAAACTCCCCATCTTTTAAACTTTCTAATCTAGCACTTTTTGGAATGATAAAACCTATTTGTCTATTAAAATCGTGGTTATTTAAAAATGGCAATGGTATAGTTCTAGTATTAATCTCTTCAATTGATTTTTCTAATTCTTCTTTTGGAAATTTACAACCATCTTTATTAATATGCGTCGTACTCATAACGACTTTTTCACTTCTCATATGGATATTGCGATTTTCCCATATTTAAAATTATTGTAACAAATCATTCTCATGTCCTACGAAATTCCGCCCCCATTGCAGCATAAGGAGAAGATTATTTTTGGATTAACGTTCGAACAACTTCTCTATGCTGGTGTAGCATTGCTCTTAGATGCACTCATCTTAAAATTAGTATCAAATACGACATTAAAGTTTACAATAATAATCTTTGTTACAGTAACAGCCGTTCTCTTTATGTTTTTCAATGCTAAGGAACACATCAAGAATTTCTACCATTTTACTAAATTTACTAAAGTAGATATTTATTCAGAAACAATCTATAATTATATTGGTATTAAAACTATAGAAAATAATGCGATCATTACTAAGAATAATAAAAAAATAGCTTTGTTAGAAGTTCAGCCAATTAACTTTAATATTAAAAATGAAACAGAGCAGGAAGCGATTATTCTTGGTTTTCAGAAATTATTAAACAGTATAGACTTCCCCATACAAATTATCATTGCTTCAGAAAATATTAGTTTAGAAGAACATTATAAGAAACTTCAAGAAAAGACAAAGGAAAACTTTAAAGAATTATTTGAAAACTATAAGAAATTCATCAATGAAACAATAAGTTCAGGAGAAATAAAGAATAGAAAGTTCTATATTATCCTAAAAGAAAAAGCAAGTCTAGAAATTGAAACCAATGTTCTTCTGGAAAAGTTAAGATCAATTGGGTTGAAAGTTGATAGAATACAAGGCACTAAACAAAAAAATAATCTATTAAGAACCTTAAATGAATATTTCAACCCCTATGAACCACAATTAGAAGAAGGTGAAATAAAACATAAAGAGAATTACTTAGCAAGCCCTAAATCCATTATTAATAAAAAAGATTATTTAATTGTCAATGATTGTCTACAGAGGATTGTTGTAGCAACTGGTTATCCCAATGTTGTTGAGAAGGGATTCTTAGATAAAATTATTAGTAATAATGATAGTTATGATGTTTCTATTCATATTGAACCGTTTCCTATTGATTTTATGCTTATTCAATTAAATAATGAACTAAAGAAGCAAAGAGCAGATATGTATACTGATAGTCAGAAAGGCATAGTCAATCCTTCATTAGAGATTAAATACGCTTCAACACGAAAAGCTTTAGAAGAACTGCAAAAAGGACGACAGAAGCTCTTCAATGTCTCTTTGTATATTAATTGTAAGACAAGACCGTTATCATATTACAAAATAACAGATGATGAAGTTGAGGCATTAAAGAAAGCCCATAAAATCAAGAAGAAAGAATCAATGAAAGTGTATGAACAACGAATTAATGCACTTGTTCAAAATCAACAATTAGTCAAAGCAAAACAAGAGTTAAACTTGCTGAGCAGAAAAATAAGTTCTGATTTAAATTCAATTATGATCCAGCCATCAATTCCATTGTTCAGACAAGCTGATGCGTACAAAAGTATGATTCCTTTAGCTGAAGATACGTTGGCAATGAAAAGAAATATTACTACAGAAGGATTAAGCGCTTTCTTTCCCTTTACTAGTCCTTTCTTGAATGTTGATCCAGAAGGGATTATGCTCGGATTAAATAAAAATAGAATTCCTTTAATTAAAGATATTTACAAATTTACCAATGCGAATGGATTAGTATTAGCAACTTCTGGTGGTGGGAAGTCTTATTTTACAAAATTACTTTTAACAAGACTATTTTTACAGGGGAATAAAATCATTATTATTGATCCGCAAGGTGAATATGTTGGTGTAACAAAACACTGCAAAGGACAAATCGTTACGATCAGCAAAGATTCTGAAACAGTTATTAATCCTTTAGATTTAATGGGTAAGAACTATGAAGATAAACGATTAAGTTTAGTTGATTTGTTTAAAATTATGCTTGGAGGCCTAACCGAAGTACAGAGATCAATCTTAGACAAAGCAATAGATGAAACCTATCAAAAAAAATATATCAACAAAAACAGCGATCCAGACAGAACGCCACCAGTTATTTCTGATTTATATGATACGTTAATCTCTATGGAACGACAAGCGTCAAGCATGGAAAAAGTAACCTATACTGCTTTAGTAAACAGACTTTATATTTACACAACAAAAGGAGTCTTTGGATTTTTAGATAAACAGACAAATATTAATTTCAATAATGACTTTGTCTGCTTCAATATTGGATCAATGCCTAAACAAGTCAAACCCGTTATTATGTTCTTAGTTTTAGATTATATTTATGAAAAGATGAAAGAGAACTTAGACAGAAAACTCTTAGTATTAGATGAAGCGTGGAGTTTGCTTGCAAGAGCTGAAGAAGAAGGTTATATCTTTGAAATTGTCAAGACTTGCCGTAAATTCAATTTAGGGCTATTAATGATTACTCAGGATGTTTATGATTTAGTTAATTCAAAAGCAGGCCATGCAGCTTTAGCAAATAGTTCGTATACATTTTTATTAAGACAGAAACCGGCAATTATTGATAATGTTGCAAAAGTCTTTAATTTAAGTAAACATGAAAAGAATTTCTTACTAACCTGTAATGTTGGAAATGGATTATTAATTTTAGATAATGAACATCAGGAATTAGAAATTAAAGCAAGTCCTGAAGAACATAAACTTATTACCACAAATCCTGACGAAATAAAAGAAGAGAAGAATAAAAGTAAAACTGAAGATAAGAAAGAAAACTTTGATATTAAACTTGATATAACTAAAGATTATTATGAAGGAAGCAAGTTAAGTCTTGAAGAAAAAGAATATTTGTTAAGTCATGGCTATGGGGTTGGAAGATTCCATAAATTTGATACAAATGGAAATCCAAATGAATATTATATAAAAGAGAAAAAACCAGAAGGGTTACTACATTCTTTTGTTGTTGCTCTTTGTTATGAATCTATTAAAATAAAAACAGATAAAGTAAGTATTAATGTTGCTGGAAAAGAAGATATTATTTTTGAAGATAAGAAGGGCAAAAAATGGGCTATTGAAATAGAAACAGGTATAGATTACAAAAAACATAAAGAACGTCTTAATGAAAAGTTTACAAATCTAAAGAATAAATATGGAAAACGATGTTTTATTCTATTGACTAATTTTCAGCTTTTGAACAATTACAAAAAATATGATATTGTAATTGTTAGTAGGTCACAGTTGTCTAAAGTAATTAATGTAATATTTAATTAATATATGGGGCAGTTTTTCCGCTTCGAAAATGGGTTATACGGCTTAATGGGGTCGTTTCCGTGTAGATTTCCGTGTTGCTAATTTGTGTTAGTTCTAATTTATTTCTATTCAAAATGAAACCAACAGTTCTAGACTTATTTAGTGGATGCGGTGGCTTTAGCTTGGGCTTTATGCAGGCTGGATTTGATGTTGTTGGTTTTGTTGAATTCTGGAAACCTGCAATTGAAACGTACAAACTTAATCATCCAAATGCAAAACATTTAGGATTTGATATTACGCAAATTTCTGATGCAACAATTAAAGAATATGAAGGAAAAATTGATGTAATTATTGGAGGTCCACCTTGTCAAGGATTTAGTATGGCTGGAAAACGTGATAATAATGATCCAAGAAATAAATTATATAAACATTATTTGAGATTTGTAAGAATCATAAAACCAAAATTAATCGTTATTGAAAACGTTAAAGGAATTCTTAGCATGAAAAATAATTTTGGAGAAAAAGTTATTAATAATATTATTATGGATTTAATTAAATTAGAATATCATGTTTCTTACAAAGTATTGAATGCAAAAAATTATAGTATTGCACAAAATAGAGAAAGAGTAATTATTACAGCCAAGAAATTAGATTTGTATCCAGAACCACAAGAAGAAAGGATGAGTGTTATGCAAGCGATTTCTAATATAACTAAAAATTATAATGCCCATGATTTTATTGGAGTTACTGAAGAAACAAAACAAAGAATTGAAACTTTAGAATTTGGTGGAAAACTATCAAAAAAATATAATTTTTCAAGACAAAGATTATACCCTAATAAACATTCACCTACTGTAGCTACAAAACCATTGTTTATTCATCCCTTTGAACATAGATTATTGACCCCAAGAGAATTAGCAAGATTACAAAGTTTTCCTGATGATTTTTTATTTAAGGGATCTAAGACTTCTATGATTAAACAAATAGGGAATGCTGTACCGCCAAAAATGGCAAAAGAAATAGCTGAAACAATTCATAAAGATTTAGTTTAAACTTTATTATTTGATTGTATCTCTTTTAGCAAGGCCAAAGTTGCTGTAATTCCTAACCTAGCCATTTCTTTGTCTCTAGGAAATTCTGCAAGCGGTGGATGGGCAGCTCCAGCACCCATATCTGTTAATAAAAAACCAACTTGTTTTAGCTTTTCAGTAATATTTTTATCTTCTATTGCCCAATTATGTAATCTTGCAATACCCATATAAGATTTATCTCTTATAACTTTAGCACAATGCCTACATTTTGTTTCTTCTACTGGGTCCTTTTTGTTTTTTGTTTTATATAATGCAACTAAAGCACCTTCATAAGATCTTCTACATAAAACAAGAGAAGAAATAAAACAACCATTATCAAAGTCTTTGATTGCTTCCTCAAGATCAAACCTATATTCAGTCATTGGAATTTCTTCAGGAATATCAAAGCTTCTAATATTAAGTTTTAAATTTTCAAATTCTATCTCTAAATCTGGCCAAAACCTATCTAACTGATTAATTGCTACCAATTTTTCATTATTTTTAATATTTGAAATAATATTTGTTACTGCATCACTTACTGTTTTGAATTTTTCTACTATTTCTGTTTTTCCAGTTCTATCTATTTTAGCTTTGAGAAATTTATGGGAACGATTTAGTTCTTTTAAAGAGCCGTCGAGTAGTTTTTTATAGTGCTGATTTGATTTGTATTTCTGAAGATTTTCTAAAGCCTCTTTTACTTTATTAATTACTTCTATAAATTGTTTAAGTTCTGTTATTGCTTCTTCCATATTATTTCCTCAAGACGTATTTCCACACTTTTCCTTCCATTATTCTATTCAAAACTTTCTTATTTTTAGTAAAATCCACACTTAACATTTTTGAAACAGGCGCAACAGAATGATGATATCCTTCTCTTTTTAGTTCTGCTACAATCTCATTAACCGTTTTAGGATCTTTTAGAAATTCATTGTCAATAATTAACCTAATGCCGCCAGCCAAACCCTTATAGTCTTTTTTGTTAGATTCTGGCTTCTTTTGTTCCAAAGGTTTACCTTCTAATATTTTTATTCGTCTTTCATGATCTTCAAACATTTGTTTTATTTCTTCATCCATTAGTTTACCTCTGTTGTTTCCCCTTCAATACATCTTCAAAAATTTCTTTAATTCTATGATAAGCAATTCTATACCTCTTTCCAGCTAAGTACTCTACATATCCTTTTGTTGTAAGTTCTTTTATACTTCCAGATAAGGCAGTCATTGGACGCCCAAGTTCATTAGCTATTTCAGATATACTTAATGAAGCATTTTCGATCATTTTGAGTTGATATGCAAAATATTTACCTAATAAAACAACTAAGATTCTTTGCTTATCACTAAGAGAACCAAAGTTTTGAAAAATAATCTTTCCCGAAGGTTTTTCTATTCTGAAGTATTTAGAAGCTTCTTCTACCAGCTTTTCCATCTCTTTTGTTATATCCTTTTCTTCTATCACTAGCTTTTTTAATATCTCATTTTCTTCTACCATAGTTACCCCTTACTTTTCTTACAAAGTTTACATATTGTACTTTATGAACATTATGAACAAAAGTATATAAAGCTTACGATTGGTTAGAAATCAATTCTTTTAGCTTGTTTATAATCATAATTTCAGCTTCAGTATCCAAACCGCAGTATTTTAGTAAGTCTTCTCTTACTTGTTTTCTTTTTTCTTCAGTAACTTTTGTATAATATGCATTAAAGTATTCTACTGAAGCAGTGCCACCATCAGAAATAGTCATGCCCTTGTAAGTCTTTCCAGTAAGTGCAGGAAGAACTTTCTTAATTGAAGCTGAACCTTGTTGTTTTGGATTGTAATAACTAAATTCTCTAAATAATATTAAAAGATCAACAGTTCTTGCAGGAATACTTTCAACCCATTGTTTATATTCAGAAAAGTTTTCTCCTAATTCTTTCATTCTGTTGATTTCAAATGACTGATTGTAAACAACGATTGTTCCTTTGTTACCAATAACTTTATGTAAGGAAATGATAAATTCTTTTCTTGGATCATTGCTTCCGTCATATAAGAATTCATAATGTTCTGCTTCAGAATCTTCTTTTTTCTGAACATGTAAAGAATATTGGAATGGAACTTGTGAATATGCTTTTGTTCCGTCAAATATTGGAATTGCTGTTTGGAATGTTTCAAAGTCAAGATAATATACTGGATATTCTAATTTTTTAAGAAATTCTTTTATTTCTTCTTTGTCAATATGAATTTCTCCTGTTTTTTCACATTTTCTTTGAATGTTTTGTTTAACGTTTAATTTTACAGTACCTGGAATATCTTTAATTAATTCTATGCCTTGATCGTAAAGTTCACAGCTTATTTTTCCTCCACGATATAAGCAGAAGACGTGATTTTCTGGCAGTTCTAGACAATTTTCTATTTTGCAATCATGATGTCCTTCTTTGATAACTGATTTTATGGTCAGTCCTGCTTTAGGTGGAGTATTTGATGAAAGAAAAGTGAATACTTCTTTGATGTTTTTTTCAATAGTTTTCAGAATTTCTGTTGATTCTTTTGTTACATCGTCTTTTGCAAATAATTCTTGAAGATTTAATGCTCCTTTCTTAAAATATTCTTTATTCAAGTGCATAATGTAACAATCTTTTATTTTTAATCCGTTGCCTTCATAAACATAACGTTGAAATGAAATATCATGAACATTGATGTCTTTTGTTTTTGTTGCTGCTTTGACTTCAATAATATCCCAGCCATCTTTATTGGGAACAAGAATGTCTGCTCTTGAAAAACAATTATTAAATTCGAAACCTGCTTCAAACAACGGACGTTTTTCTTTTAATGCTTCTTTTGTTTTTTTAATGTTTTCTAGGTAACTATACTGTGATAAGTCTATGCCATTTGAAAATAGTTTTTGTGCTTCAATACCTGTTTTTTCTCCATCCTTAAATCTGAACTCTTCTGCTATTGATGGCTTCCTTATTTTTTCAGGATGGTGCTGTTTATTCCACAGAAATCTAGGACATTCCAATGCAATGAGGTAGTTTGATTTTGTTAATGTAAGCATTACTCCATATAGAAGGAATGGCTTATAAAGGTTATTAGATGCCTAGATAAAGGATTTAATAAAAGTTAAATAGTAGTAAAATAAAAAGAGAGGTCAATGGAATATGATTGGGGAATATAAACAAAGATCAGATAACACTATAATTGGTGTAATTTACCCTTTCCCAGAAGAATTAATAGATCGACTCTTTATAAATCAAAAAGATATTTTCATAAAGTATATCCCCCATGAGCCAACAAAAAAGTCAAAAATAAAACTTCAATCTGGAATGAAAATTTACTTTTATGTTCCAAAATCTAAAAAAGCAATAATTGGAGAGGCCACAATAGAAGAGATTTCTTATATGAAAATTAAAGATATATTAAAAAATTATGAATCAAGAATCATCCCAACTGAAAAAAAATTAATAGAATATTCTAATCATAGAGAAAACAAAAAAGCCCAAGTTTTAGTTTTAACAAAAGTTATAAAGTACAAAAAAGATAAATTCATAAATATAAATATTACAATGGCAGGGATTTATGTTGACTCAGATAATAAATCAAAGATATTCGGGGAGTAAGTTGTAAATGGTAAAAAAAGTTTCAAAAGAATCACTGGACACAATTAAAGGAAAAATCAGTGAATTAATTAAGTTATTTCCTGAAATTATTTCTGAAGGAAAAATAGACTTTGAAAAATTAAAACTTACGCTTGGAGAAGAAGTTAATGAAAAAAATGACAAATATTCATTTAACTGGGCAGGGCGAAAAGAATCATTTAAAAATCTACAAACCACTGCTAAAGGGACATTAATTCCTGCAAAAAATGAATCTGTCAATTTTGATGAAGCTGAAAATCTTTTTATTGAAGGAGATAATCTTGAAGTTCTCAAACTTTTGCAAAAAGCATATTTCAATAAAATAAAGATGATTTATATTGATCCTCCATATAATACTGGTAAGGACTTCATCTATAAAGATAACTTTCACAATAATATTAAAGCGTATTTAGAACAAACAGGACAATTAAATAAGGATGGGGTTAAATTAACAACAAATCCTGAAACAAATGGAAGGTTTCACTCTGATTGGATTAGTATGATTTATCCAAGATTATTTATAGCCAGAAATTTGCTTAAGGATGATGGAGTTATTTTCATCTCAATTGATGATAATGAAGTCTATAACCTTAGGATGATAATGAATGAAATTTTTGGAGAAGAAAATTTTATTTCTGAAATCATATGGCACAGTAAATATACTGTATCAAACGATACAAGATATTTGTCTCAGCAACATGAATACATTTTATTTTATGCTAAAGATAAGAATTTAATAGACAAATTAAGGCTACCTAGAACAGAAGAAATGAATGATAGATATACTAATCCGGATAATGACTCTAGGGGGCCATGGAAAGCAACTCCATTACATGCAAAAAGTGGAAGAGGCGAAAGTTATTCTTATATGTTTAAGAATGGAATAAAATGGAAAGCTCCTGTAGGTCGTTATCCTAGATTCAGCATTGAAACTTTAAAAAAATTAGATGAGGAAAATAAAATTTGGTATGGAAAAGATAATAAAGCAACTCCTTCCGTTAAAACCTTTTTAAATGAATTAGGTGATGCAAGAGTTTCTGGGGATTTATGGTCTTATGAAGATGTGGGGCATAGCCACTCTGCAAATGAAGAGTTAGCATCATTGCTTGGTAAAGGGGTTTTTGATAATCCTAAACCATCAAGATTAATTAAAAAAATGCTTCAACTTTCAACAAATAAAGATACTAATGACATTGTATTAGATTTTTTTGCAGGTTCCGGAACAACTGGGCAGGCGATATTAGAACTGAACGAAGAAGATAGCGGAAATAGAAAATTTATTTTAGCTCAATTGCCACAGCCTGTAGAAAAAGAAAATTTCTCTAAAATCTCTGAAATTACAATTAGTCGATTGAAAACGGTAATAAATAGGATTAAATCAAAACAAGGTTTCAAAGTTTTCAAACTTGAAAAATCTAATTATAAAATTTGGGAGAACTATGAGGGTAAAAATGAAAAAGAACTGAAGAGCCAATTAGAAATTTTTAAATCTCCATTAATTATTGGATATAAAGATATTGATCTAATCTACGAATGCATTATAAAAGAAGGGTATAACCTAAATTCAAAAATTGAAAAGACCGATACTAAAACAAATAAAGTCTTTAGAATAATAGACAAAGAATTATCTTTTTATATTTGTTTAGATAAAGAAATTAATAATAAAACAATAGATGAACTAAAACTTAAAAAAGAAGATATGTTTATCTGTCTTGATGACGCTTTAGATGATAGTAAAAAAAAGAATCTTTCAATTCAATGCAATTTGAAGGTAATCTAAAATGAAGTTTAAATTTGATAGCGGTCTTGATTATCAGCATGAAGCAATAAAATCCATTATTTACTTATTTAAGGGACAAAAGAATACAAAAAAATCTCTTTCATTTATAGCCGAAAATGGAGTTGTGCTTAATGAATTGAGTATTTCTGAAAAAGTTATTTTGGAGAATCTTAAAACAGTACAAAAAGAAAATAATATTAAAATAATAGAAAAACTAGAAGGAAACAATTTCTCTGTTGAGATGGAAACAGGGACGGGGAAAACATATGTCTATTTAAGAACAATTTTAGAATTAAATAAAGAATATGGATTTAAAAAATTTATTATTATAGTCCCATCGGTCGCCATAAGGGAAGGAGTTTTAAAGACTTTAGAAATAACAAAACAACATTTTAAGCAAATATATGATAATGTTTCTTATAATTTCTGTGAATACGATTCAAGCAAACTTTCAAGAATAAGACAATTTTCAAGAAATAATAATATTGAGATTTTAGTTATGACTTTAGATTCTTTTAATAAAGATACAAATGTTATGAATCAAAATATTGATCGATTAAGTGGACAAAAACCTATTGATCTTGTTTCTCAAACAAATCCCATTTTGATTCTGGATGAACCTCAAAATATGGAAAGCGACAAGGCAAAAGAAGCACTAAAAAAATTAAATCCTCTATTCAAATTAAGATATTCTGCAACTCATAAAAATTATTATAACTTGGTTTATAGGTTAACTCCTGTTGACGCTTATAATAAAAGGTTAGTTAAAAAAATTGAAGTATTATCCGTAATAAAGGAAGATGATTTTAATGGCCCATACATTAAGTGTTTAGATATTGTCGCTAATGAGAAAGGAATAATTGCAAAATTAGAAATAAATCAAAAACAAATATCTGGATATAAACATAAAGTTATTACAGTAAAGCAGGGAGACGATTTGTTAAAAAGATCCGATAATGTTCATTATAAGAATTTTATTGTTGCAGCGATACATGCAGGGTATAACCACGTTAAATTTTCAAATGGAATAATTATAAAAAAAAATGAAGATACAAGCGGAGATAAAAAAGACCTGATGAAAATTCAAATAAGACATACAATAGAAGAACATTTCAGAAAACAAGAAATTCTAAAACCGTTAAAACTTAAGGTACTTTCATTATTCTTCATTGATAAAGTTGCTAATTATACTGAAAAAGAGGGATTTATAAGAAAAACATTTATTGAAGAATTTGAAAAAATTAAATTAAATTTTAAAGATACTAAAGAATTAGATGTTAATAGTGTTCATAATGGTTATTTTTCAAATTATAAAAGTGAAAGTGGGATGGAATCGGATAAGGAAACTTTTGATCTAATTATGAAAGATAAAGAAAAACTCCTCTCTTTTGAAGAACCTACCCAATTTATTTTTTCACATTCAGCCCTAAGAGAAGGTTGGGATAATCCAAATGTGTTCAATATTTGCACCCTAAATGAAACTGTTTCTGAAATAAAAAAGAGACAAGAAATAGGCAGAGGGGTTAGACTTCCAGTTAACCAAGATGGAGATAGAATTATTGATTTGGATTTAAATATACTCACCGTTATAGCCAATGAAAGCTATACTGACTATGTCTCAAAACTTCAACAAGAGTATATTGATGAATACGGAGACATAATTGCCCCCCCCGTTCCTGCAAATGCCAGAAATAGAAAAATGCTAAAACTAAAAAAAGGATTTAAACTGAATCCCGAATTTAATGAGTTATGGAAAATAATATCTAAAAAGACAAAATATGCTATTGAGATAGATACTTTAACATTATTGAAAGACTGTATTCAGGAAATAAATAACATTACCATCAAAACAATAAAAATCAAAATAGAAAAGGTGTCTTTATCAATAAATGCAAAAGAAGGCATAAAAACACAGTTCATTGGAGATGAAGCAGAAGAATTTAATAAAAATTTTGAGATTTCTAATTTAATAGACTTAATTTCTTCTGAAACTTACTTAACAAGAAAAACTGTTTATGAAATAATATCTAAAATTGATAATCTAAACTTAATATTTAAAAATCCTCAAGAGTTTACACAATCTATATCTATTATTATAAAAGAAAAATTGCAAGATTTTTTAATAAATGGGATAAAATATTTGGAGTTAAAAGACTTTTGGAAAATGGAACTATTTGAAGACTTAGAGGCTTATGAAGAATATATTGTCCCAGACTATAATGGAAAAACGGTTTATGATGGTACCATATGGGATTCTGAAGGCGAAATGAATTTTGCTAAACAGTTAGAGGATAATGATAAGGTAAAGTTATTTGTTAAATTACCTCCTTGGTTTGTTGTTGAAACCCCAATTGGTAAATATAATCCTGATTGGGCCATTATATTAGAAGAAAAAAATCTTCAAGGACAAACTAAAGAAAAACTATACCTCGTGAGAGAAACTAAGTTTGTAGATAGCCTTGAAAATCTAAGGCCATCGGAAAAGCATAAAATAAAATGTGCAATTGAACATTTTAAAACAATACAGGTAAACTTTAAAACGATAAATAAATTCAATGAAATAACTTAGAATTAATAGTAATTGTATCTAACCTGAATTAAACTCAATAATAGTTCTTACTAATATCTGATATATTTTTCAAGAACTTTTAATCATTTTTTCTAGGAAAATAGCATATCAACCAAAGGCTTTTTATATGCCTTATACCACTTATAAGTTAAAATAAGGGGTGTTGGAGCCTAATTGACAGAAACCAACAAACGATTAAGATCACCATTATATGCCCAAATTGAATTAACGTATGCATGCAATTTAGGATGTTCTCATTGTTATAATGAACCAAGATTTTCTAATGAAAATGGTTTAGTTCAATTAAAAAGAGTTAAAAAAGAAAGAACTGAATTAGATAAATTTTCTGAAATAGCAGATGAACTTGGTAAGAACGATCTTTTTAGTGTAAGTTTAACTGGTGGTGAAGCTTTTGCTGTAAGGGATAGATTATTTTCTTCTATAGAAGCATTATCAAAACATAATATTGATGTAACGATAAATTCTAATTTAACTTTAGTAACGGAAGATGATGCTAAACAACTTAGAGATTTAGGCGTTATTGCTGTTATGACTAGTTTAATTTCTTATGACCCAATAACTCATGATACAATAACAAATCGTGAAGGTTCGCATTCTATGACTTTAAGAGGGATTGACAGATTGCTTTCTCAAGGAATTTATGTTGCTTCAAATATGGTCGTTTCAAAGCATAATCTTGACCAGGTTTTAGAAACTGGAAAGTTTGTGCATAGTTTAGGTGTAGGTAGTTTTTCTACTGCTCAAGCTGTTCCTTCAAATTCTGGTGGTCAAATGCATTTAGATCATGCCTTAACATCAGACCAAGTTTTACAATATTTAGAAGCGTTACATCAAGTCCGATTAACTACGGGAATGCATATCAGACTTACAAATCCTTTACCTTATTGTAGGGTTTGGGAATCTCATCCACACTTAAGATATATTGTTGAAAGTGCAAGTTGTACTGCTGGAAGATCAATAATTCAAGTAGATCCATATGGGGAAGTAAAACCTTGTCCTATGGTTGGAACAGGTTATGGGAATATTCTAACAGACGGTTTAGCAAAAGTTTGGAGTAAAATGAGTGAGTGGGATGAAAATAAATATGTTCCTGAAACTTGTAAGCCTTGTGATTTAGTTGAAATATGTAAAGGTGCATGCAGAGCCGAAGCTGAAAGAATGGTAGGAAGTTTAGATAGCAAACATCCCTATTCTGTCAAACCAGTAAAGTTAGAAGAAGTTGCAAACAACACGCATAATGAAACATTATACCTTGGACAAAAAATAAAAGCTGCGAATGGAATAAGGGCAAGAAAAGAAGATGAAGATACTTATGTTTTGTATGCAACTGGCGATAGATATTTATTCGCTGGTGCTGGTGCTGCAAAAATAATATCAACAATATCACAAACAAAAGGTTTAGTTGTAGATGAGAGAATAATCCAAAATCCAGAAATGATAAGCATACTTTCACAAGGATTACAATCAGGAATATTGATGTAGGAGTATTGGAGGAAAAAATGGTAAGAATGTTAGAAGATGAAATAAAAATGGATTTGCCAGAAGGCGCTAATGTAAACGAAGCATTATTAAATTTGTTAAGCGACACTTCAGAAGGGAGAAGAGATATTTTAATGGCATGCACAAGTTGTGTATCTTGCAATGCCGGAAGCCCAGCATGCGTTTCATGTGTCTGTGTCTCAACAGGTAGCGTATATGAAAGTAGGAGAGATGTTTATGGACAAAAAGACCAAGGATATGCCAGAAATAACCTTTAAGGTTGACTCTAAAGCAGAAAAAAGAACTGCGGCATATTTCTTAAAACAAAGAAAAATAAATAGTACAGGGCTTGATGAATATGAAAAATTTATCAGAGATTATCCGGCGCTTAAGGCAACGAAAGAACTTTCACTAAAAGAAGCTAAAAATATTTTATTTGAATTTATAGATAGTTATTATAATAAAACTGAAAATAAAGATAACTTGTTATTAATAAAAGAAAAGATAAAAAAGTCTTGGGAAGAAAATAGTAAAGAATTCTTTATTGAAACTGAAAATATTTTTGACAATTACAAATGGTCTAAAGGAATTTACACTGCAAATTTAAGCATTTTCTCAATGTACAGGCTTAAACCTGGAACTAAAGTATTCTCAATACCCATAGAAGACTCTAGTGGTTACGAAAATGCAACAGGGCATATAAAATATACACTAATCCACGAATTAATGCATATTTACGTAGAAGCTTATTATAAAAAACATTTTAATAACAATCTTGATAAAAGCAAATATTATGATCTTCTTGAAATAGTCAATTTCTTAGTATTGAATCTTCCACAGATAAAAAAATATGCAGTCTGGTTTACAAATCCTTATCCAAATCATATGCAAAGGTGTTCTTATGCACAAAAAATTTACCCAGAATGCAAAAATATGAAAGAATTTATGGAAAGGCTTATTGCTTATTTAAAGATTACGAAAGAAAAATAATTATTCTTTAGAATAAACTTTATCGACATTAGGATAAGGCTCAGATTTATACTTCTTTTTTATATATAATAATTGATGTTGGATGTCCCCATATTCTTTCTTTAAGTTATTTATTATTTCATCCATCATTGATTGGTCTTTTACACAATAGGTTACTACAATTTCCCAATAATTCAAATATTCAAACAGATGATAAGCTTGTTTCTGATTTTTATACAAATCATCTATCAAATGCTTCTTCTTTTCTTCATTTCCTTTCATATTCAAAAATAATAAATATTGATAATCTCCAATTTTATTATGATCTATTTCTATGGTAAAATATCTTATTAGATTTTCTTGTATGTACTTTTGAATTTTATAATCTACTACAGAACTATTAATTCCTGTTTTATCTTTTATCTCTTCAAAAGAATCCCCAGCATTAAGTTTTAAGTAATTTAAAAGTTTTATATCTTCTTCATTTAGCTTAACTTGCTTTCCAATATGCACTAATTTTGTTTTATTTATTAATGGTTGATAGCCAGTAATTATTTTATTATAATCAATTTCTAAATCTTCTTCCATAAAGAATTTTCTATTAAGTGGAGATATCATATACGTCTGCATTGCTGTCAATTCCAGCAGATAATCACCGCAGACTCTTTGAATGTAATTTATTGTTTCATGAGCCTCTTTAATATAATTACAAACTAAAAGCATATTAAAATTATATTTGCCTTCAAGCTCAGAGATTTCAATAAGAAATGGGTTCTTAACAAATTCTTTTACGAGAAGTTGCTTCTTTTCTTCTGGAATAGTCTTTAACGTGATATAAAGACTCATATATTTTCTCACCCCAATACCTGGAAACTGCAAAACCGGATAGAAATTCCTTATTACGCCAGTATCAACTAATTTATTGACTTTCTTTATTATTGTTGGATAATTATTCCCTATTGTTTCTGCTAATTCTTTAATGCTTATTCTGCCACAGTTTAGCAAAATTGCCAGAATTTTCTTATCGATAACGTCCAATTTCATGGCTTTTCCTTCTTAATCTATGAAGTATGGAAGGGGAAAAGTCTATAAAAGTAACGTTTAAAGTTAAAATTAAGATATTAATCCAGAAAAAGAACTTTAAAATTCTTGAGAAATATACTTTTTGAAAAAGCGTGAAATTGCTTATATATTTTTATGCTATCCTTCAACTATGGCTGTTCAACCCGAATCAAAAACATTCGAATCTGAAGGATATCTTAGTTATCATGAACGCACACGTGCGTGGACGATTATTCGGTTTAAAAGAGAGGTAACAAAAGTTTTTCCAACATTGAAAGATCGTCAGTCGAAAATGAAATATAAGTTCAGAGTATTCTTTTCGTTGAAAGCGTTTGAAGAGTTTGCAGATAAAGTTCTGAAGAAAGAGATTGATGTTCCTGCGGTTATGTATTTTGAGAGGGAAGATGAAGAGAAATCACAGAATCGAAATTAGACTGACAAAGGATGAGAAGGATGAGCTTAAGGAGAATGCAAAAAGTATGGGGTTTGATGATGTTACGAGTTTTATAAAATGGTCAACGAAAGAAAAGATATTCAAAATCAGGAAGATGAGCCACGACTCCCAGAATGGTTCAAAAGATTAATTGAACTCTTAAAAAAAGAAAAAGAGTTACTTAATGATATTAACGTTAAGCCCTAATTCTTTTACTTTGTTTAATAAAAGTCGTTGGACTTCAGGTTGTTTGATTAATTCATCCATAATCAAGTCTACTTTTCTGCGATCATTTTCCCGTTCTTCTAATTCGACAGCTGCTTTCATTTCTAAAGGAAGACTGCATCGAATACAATATTGGGTTTTTGAAGGGTTCAAGAAATCGCATCTTTGACAGACTCTAGGTTTATTTTCGATTTCTTTCATATCAGTTTCTTTGATGCCGTTCATTGCGAGAATTGCGGAATCAACTTCTTTTCCATTCATGTGGATATATGTACTTGGCATTGCGCTTCCCTGCGACCATCCGAAATACTGGTTCATTTGAAATTCAGTAAGGAAACTTGCCATTTCTGTTGCACGTGAATGACGAAAGAGGTGAGGATAAATTCTTTTTTTGACTCCTGCTTTCGTAAATGCTACCCGTAAAATTTTCTTGAATGTTGCATAGACCATTATCTTACCAGGATGGCTTGTATTGGTCCAGAGGTTCGCATTTTTATCTTCTTTCTGAGGGTGGCTCTCAATGAAGGCACGTAATAAAAAGGATGCATTTATAAGGCGTATTCTGCGTGCTCCTGTTTTCCCAAATACATGCAGTTGGACGCCATATTTGTCAAAGATGACATTCCCTATTTTGAGAGAGGCAACTTCCCCTATTCTGCAGCCAGACTCATACAAGGTAGTGATAAATGCTTTATCCCGAAGGTTTTTACATGTGCCTATGGCTTTGTCTAATTCTTCTTTGGTGATTAATGCACCTTCTCCGGGAAGTTTAATATCTGCTTTATTCATAACAGTCTTAAGCCATTTGACTTCATCAGGAACAATCCCATCTTCACAATTTTTTGCCCAACAGAAGAATTTTCTAATCATAATTTTATAGGTCTGTTTCGTCCATGGGGAATAAGGTCTTTCTTGGATTAATCCTACAAGATATTTGACTTCATCTTTGTTTAAGCAATCAATCTTCTTGCATTCAACCTTCGGATCTTTTTCGATGAGCTGGGAAAGGCATTTCATGACTTCCATATACTTCAGAATCCGAGGCCTGCCTAAGTTATTGACCGAGAGGTTGCTTTTAAACTTCAAAATGGTCTTACGGTTGTGTTCTGATAAGGCTTCTAGCGACTTTTCAATATTTTTTGTTCTTCTTTCATAATTATGGATATCCTGCTTTTCTAACATAGTTCTCCTCCAAGAAAACAAAGAGCGTGTTTTTTATAAGCTCTGCACGGATAATGTACGTACGAAAAAAGAACCATCACTTTTAGCCAGGCGTTCGTTCGGGGCGTTTTCATACTCTGAACCCGACTAAAGAAATCGTAAAATTTAATAAACCAACCTTATCTGAGTATATATGGAATTAATCGTTTCAAGTTTTTATAAATATGTTAATCTCGATCCA
>Ga0209515_10003649_pt1 | contig 21636 bp, 19 predicted proteins | sample Subgroupgradi54m_FD_187454 | JGI IMG/M metagenome (GOLD analysis project Ga0209515, IMG submission 187454) | Subsurface groundwater microbial communities from S. Glens Falls, New York, USA - GMW60B uncontaminated upgradient, 5.4 m (SPAdes)... ... | reverse complement strand
GAAGCCGGCTCGACCCACAGGCGCGCGCTCATGTCAGGGCCGCCGCAGGAGCACGCTCATCCACTCGCGATCGTCGTCGATCTGGTGCGTGCGCACGACGGTGAGCCCGCAGGCCGCGTACTTGTCGCCCACGAGCGGCGCCTGATCGTGCAGCAGGCCCGAGAGCAAGAGCGCTCCGCCCGGGGCCACGCGCGCGGCGATGGCGTCGCGCAAGGACAGCAGGACGTCGGCCTGGATGTTGGCGACCACGATGTCGAAGGTCTCGGCGATGTCGCCCACGTGCCGCTCGGAGGTCTCGAAGCGCGCGCCCACGCCGTTCTGGTCGAGGTTCTCGCGCGCCGCGCCCACCGCGATGGCATCCACGTCGACGGCCACGCCGGTGCACTCCGGCCACAGCTTGGCCGCGGCCACCGACAGGATGCCCGAGCCGGTGCCGACGTCGAGCACGCGGCGCGCCTGCATGCCGTGCACGTCGGCGAGCTGCTCGAGCTCGATCAGACACAGCTGGGTCGACGCGTGCGCGCCGGTGCCGAATGCGCGGCCCGGATCCAGGTCGAGCACCACGTCTCCGTTGGTGGGCAGGTACGACTCGCGCTCCCAGCTGGGCACGATGACGATGCGCTGGCCGAACCGCTTGATGTGGAAGTAGCGCTTCCACGCGTCGCGCCACTCGTCCTCGGGCGGCGCGGGGCGGATGCGCAGCGTCAGCGGGTCGACCTCGAAGCCCTGCGCGGCCAGCTTGCTGGCGGCGCTGCGGATGGCGTCGGCGACGGCGGGCGCGGAGTCGACCGGCGAGTAGACCACGATGTCCTCGCCGCGCACCTCGGCGCCGTCGGAGTACACCGGCTCGATGTCGACCAGGATGGCCGCGATCTCTTCCGCCAGCGGACCCGCGGGCAACGTCAACTCGACCCATTCCATGGTTCGTGATTAACATGAGCCATGGCCATCCGCCTCTACAACAAGGACACCAACGCCCTCCTGGGCGAGATCACGCCCGAGCAGCTCAAGACGCTGGTCGACCTGCTCGAGGAGGAATCGGAGGACGACCGCGACTACTACGTCGATCGCGATACGCTCGACGTGCTGGCCGAGGAAGGCGCCGACGAGAAGTTGCTCGGAATCATCCGCCCCCACGTGGGCGAGGACGAAGGCATCGAGATCGAGTGGCGCCAGGACTGAGCGCGTAGCTCCACACGCGCCGCGGCGTGGGGGGCACGCCGGGTAGAAACACGAAAAGGCGCCCCGCGGGGCGCCTTTCACGTTCCTGGAAGCGTGCTTCCGCCTTTGCCTACTTGGGCGTGGTGCGGCGCTTCATCTCGCGACGACGACGCTTGCGCGCCTCGCGCATCTTGCGCTTCTTCTTGACGCTGGGCTTCTCGTAGAAGCGACGGCGCTTGACCTCCTGCAGGATGCCTTCCTTCGACATCTTCTGCTTGAGGATCTTCATTGCCTTTTCCAGGCTGTCGCGAACTTCGACCTCGAGCGGCCGACCGAGCAAGATGTCCAAAACGTGCCTCCAGGGCGAAACAGAGGTCGAATCTCTACACGAGGTGGCCGCGGGCGTCAAGCATGGGGTCGCCCGCTGACCCAACGATGCGTGGCGTGCGACCCGAGTGTGTCCGACTCACTCTGAAATTTCAGTAATAGCGTAATATTTTCTGTTGACTGGAATTGATCGACCGCTACTATGTCCTTGTGCGCAGTAGTCCGAGCGCACGCTCTGAAAGGAGAGGGGACCGTGAACTTTACCGGCGTGAAGGTGTTCTCGGCGACGAAGGCTCGTGAACGCGAGGACCTAGGGGAGCAGGTGACGCGGTGGATCCGCGACAATCCCACTGCGCGCATCATCGACAAGATCGTCACCCAGTCGTCGGATCGCGAGTTTCACTGCCTCACGATCACGATCTTCTACCAGAAGGAAGTCGGCGACACGCAGGTGGCGGCCTAGCCTTCCGGCGGGCCGCTCGCGTCGCGCTTCACTTCAACTCTTCGCCGTCACGACTCGGCGCGGTCGAGCACTGCGCGCGCGTCGGGATGCTCTCGCAAGAGCTCGTACTCCTCGGCGCTCACCACGGCAATCCTTCGCATCCGCACCCCGGGCACCTCGATGGTGATGCGCCTGCCGCCCTCGGCGCGCGCTTCCACCCGCAGCTGCACGCCCGTGCCCACGCGCGGCCCGGCCTCGGTCAGCTCGCGCTCGAGCGCGCGCAGGTAGCGCCACAGGCGCAGCGCGCGCACGCCCTCGGCGTCGGCGCGCGCGAATGCATCGAAGTTGCGGTTGCGGCTGAACGCGTCGCGGCGCATGCGCTTGACCAGCTCGAGGGCGCTGCCGACGGTCATGCGTCGATCGTACCAGTGTGACGCGAGGCGTCAAGCGGGACGACGGCGCTTGACAGTGTTCCACGCTCCACCTATAAAGCGGCGTTTTCTTTCATGACCTGCTTCGTACCGACAACTCGTTCTGCACGCCTCGCCGCGCTCGCGCTGGCGGTGACGCTGGCGTGCGTGGCCACGTCGTCGGCGGCGTGCGGGCGGCGCAAGAAGGACGCGGCCGCAGTGAAGGCCGAGCGCGAGCAGGCCGCGGCCACCGTCGAGGGTCTGGGCGCGCTGCCCGCCGACGTCCACGTCGTCGTCGGTGCCAACGTGCCCATGCTGGCGGCGTCGCCGCTGGTCAAGCGTGCCTTCGCGCAGATGCTCACGCGCGACGCGGCGCTCGCCACTCGCCTCACCGAGCTGCAGACGCGCTGCAAGCTCGACCCGGGCAAGGACATCAGCTCGGTGCTGGTCGGGCTCATGGGCACGACCACCGCGCGCGACGTCGTGCTGGTCGCCAAGGGTCGCTTCGACGAGCCGGCCGTCGCCGCGTGCGTCGGTGGCACGCTGTCCGAGCGGGGCGGCTCGCTCGAGCAGAAGCCGGGCGCGGGCGGCGTCACATATCTGGTGCACAACCCGCAGGGTGGCGGCGGCGAGGTCGCATTCACCTTCGGCGCCAAGGACGTGCTCATCATCGCCGACAGCGAGGCGCTGCTCCTGCGCGCGCGCGACGCCGCGCAGCCCAAGCTGACCGGCAACCAGCGCATGATGAAGCTCATCAAGGCCACCGACACGCGCGCCGCGCTGTGGGGCGCGGGCGAGATCGCGCCCGAGGTCGGCTCGGGCCTGGTGCGCGCGGCGCAGGGCAAGATCAAGCAGCCGGCGCAGGCCATCTGGGGCTTCGTCAGCGCCGATTCGGGCCTGGCCATCGAGCTCGCGCTCGAGATGGCCAGCGCCGACGACGCCAAGGGCCTGCTCACGGTGGTACAGAAGCAGCTGTCCGACTACGCCATCATCGCCCAGGCCTATTCGCTCGGCCCGGTGGTCAACAAGATCAAACCCGAGGCCCGCGGCTCGCTGTTCGTCGTCACGCTGACGCTCGACACCGCCGAGCTGACCAGGCTTGAATCACTTCTGAATCGGCCTCTCAATGACAGAGGCCCGTCCCGGGACACAGAGCCAGGTAAGGAAGGAACATCGCCATGAGTGGAAACAAGACTCCCCTGCAGGTCGTCAACGAGCAGCACGGTGGCAAGGAGAAGCTCGTCGACAAGCTCGTCGGCCTCATCGAGAAGGGTGAGGAAGGCGCCGAGGACATCAAGGAGCGCCTGCGCAGCGTCTCCAACCAGAAGCTCCTCCGCCTGCTCGAGGTCGCCGAGACCGTGAAGGAGAAGTACGGCTCGACCGAGAAGCTGACCCAGGTCGTCGCCGACGCCCTCGGTCGCGCCAAGGACGCCGACTACGTCAAGCGCCTGTCGCAGTACTCGCCGGCGCGTCTGCTCGACCTGGCCAAGTCGCTGGCCAAGAAGGCGCGCGGCAAGGGCGCGCCGGGCAGCGAGACCAAGGGCGCCAAGGCCGCCAAGGCCAAGGCCGCGCCTGCCGGCAAGGACAAGGCGGGAGCCAAGGCGAAGGCGCCCGCCAAGGGCGGGAAGGCCCCCGCCAAGAAGCCGGCCAAGGCCAAGAAGGAGTAGCTCGGCGGCCTCGCCTTTGCGCGCGGCATCCGGGTCGTACTTCTTTCGGCTTTTCCGGCTCTTCGGCAGCTAGATCCTCGATTTCACGAGCTGCGGATTCGGTCTTTCGACCGACCTCCCGCATACTCGAACCATGCGGCGTGCGGTCGCCGGGTTGTCATTCCTGCTCCTCGGGGCCGGCGTGCGTCCGACGAGCGCGCAGGCCGCGGAGCGGACCTACGTCGCGGCGGGTGGTGCGGCCGAGTACGTCGTGGCCATGGCGCCGCGGCCGACCCGGCTGGTCGGTGCAGCAGCGCTGGCCGCGCTCGAGCGCGCGCGCGACGCCGGCGCCTCCGCGGCGGCCGACGCTCCGCTCGCCGACGCGACGCCCGCCACCGTGCCGACGCCGGGAGCGGACGCCACCACCTGGCTCACCGGCAGCGCGCCGTTCGGGCTCGCCGCCGACAAGCCGCCGCCGGGCACAGGCGCGGCGCTCGCGCCCTCGCCGACCGAGCGCATCGCCCTCCTGCGCGTGCGACGCAGCTTTCGCGCCGGCGCCGAGGCCGCCAGCGTGCGCGTGCTGCGCCTGCGCGCGCGCTACCGCGACGGCCTGGTGGTGCGCCTGAACGGCACCGAGATCGCGCGCCGCAACCTCGCCTTCGACGCCGCGCCGCAGGCCTTCGCGCAGCGCACGCGCGGCCCGGAGTGGGAGACCTTCTACATCGACGCCCAGGCAGCGTCGCTGCACGCGGGCGACAACCTGCTCGAGCTCGAGGTCAGGCCGCACGCGGCGCGCGCCGCACCCGCGCTCGACTTCGAGCTCATCGGCGGCGAGCAGGCGCGCATCGTGCGCGGGCCCATCGTGCAGCGCGTGGGCGAGAGCGAGGCCACCGTGGTCTTCGAGACCGACGCGCCGGTCACCGGCGAGCTGCGCTGGGGCACGGCCGAATCGAGCTACGGCGCGCGCCTGACCACGCCGCCGGGTGTGCGGCACGTGTTCTACCTGGCCGGCCTGCCGCGCGACGCGGCCATCCACTACCAGGTGGCCACGCCCGAGGGCGCCTCGCCCGATTACGTGTTCCACACCGCGCCGCGCGCGGGCGAGCCCATGCGCTTCGTGGTCTACGGCGACGTCCGCTCCGGGCACGAGACCCATGCGCGCGTGCTCGCCGCGGTCGCCGGCGAGGCGCCCGACTTCATCCTGACCTCGGGCGACATGGTGCTGCGCGGCACCGACGAGGCCGACTGGCAGCGCTACTTCGAGATCGCGGGCGCGGTGCTGGCGCGCTACTGCGTCTACCCGGCCATCGGCAACCACGACGCGGGCGCCGCGGCGGGCACGCGCCACCTCGAGGACATCTTCGCCCTGCCGCCCGCGCCGCTCGACCGTCCCCTGGGCGCGGCCTGGTACAGCTTCGACGTCGCCGACGTGCACGTGGTCATGCTCGACTCCAACCGCTACGACGACGACGCGCAGCTGGCCTGGCTCGACGCCGACCTGGCCGCGGCGCGCGCCCGCCACGTGCGCGCCATCTTCGCCGTCTGTCACCACGGTCCGTGGTCGCGCGGCCTGCACCTGGGCAACGACCTGGCGCGCGAGAAGTACGTGCCGGTGCTGGAGAAGCACCGCGTGGCCGTCATCTTCAGCGGCCACGATCACTTCTACCAGCGCGGCCGCGTGGGTGGCCTGACCTACGTGGTCTCGGGCGGCGGCGGTGCGGCGCTCTACCAGCCGCGCTGCGGCGTGCCCGGCAAGAAGGCGTGCCGCGGCCCGGGCAGCAAGGACGGCATGCAGGCCATCGTCAGCGAGTACCACTACGTGCTGGTCGAGGTGCTGCGCGACGAGGTGCAGCTGTGCCCGCGCCGCCCCGACGGCACGGCGATCGAGGCCTGCGTGAGCGTCAAACTGCGGTAGCTTCGCGCGCGATGCGTCCGCTCATCTGCAGCCTGCTCGCCCTGGGCCTCGCCGCGTGCGCGGCCACGTCGACGACCACGCCGCCGCCCGCTCCCGACGTCATGCCCGTGCCCGATCCCGCCCTTGCCGCCGCGCCCGACGCCGCGCCCGCGCCCGCCACCGCCGAGCCGGATGCGCGCCCCGTGCTGGAGGAGCTCGGCCGCGCGCTGCACGCGGGCGACTTCACGCGCGCGGCGGAGCGGCTCGAGGCCGCGCGCGCCATGGTCGGCGGCAAGCATCCGCGCGTCGAGGCCATCGTCTACTACCAGGCGGCGCTGGCCGCCTACCGGGGCGACTTCGCGGGCGCGGCCGCGACCCTGAACCACCACCTGGCCTCGGGTGGCGTGCCCGCCGACTCGTACGCCTGGTTCAACTACCACAACGCGCTCATCATGCTGGTCACGGCGCAGGCCGACCTGCCCGGCGCGCTGGCCGAGTGTGCCGCCATGACCGAGGCCGGCCAGCATCCGCCCTTCAGCAACGACCCCGAAGGCCCCGCCTTCGTCCTGCTCAAGAAGCACTGGCACGAGGCCTACCTCTTGCGCATGGTCGCCGCGGCGCTGGGCGGCGGCCGGGCCCACGACGGCGCGCTCGCCGGCGCGCTCGCCGCGCGCGAGGCCTACCGCACCCTCGCCACCCAGGTCGGCCACCACGCCGACTCCATCGCCGTGCTCGATGGCTTCTTCGCCGTGCACGATGGCCGTCCGTACGCAGCGCTGGCCGCCGCGCGCCTGGTCGACCTGGCCAGCAACGACGACGTCGAGGATCTCTACCTGACCCAGATGGCCTTCGACTTCGGCGGTGACGGCGCCAGCGCGCAGAAGGTGCGCGCGCGCATGGCCGCGCTCGAGGACATCTCGCTCGCCATCCCCATCATGAGCACGTGGCTGCGCCGCGACGCCGACGCCGCGGCGGGCGGCCCGACGCTGTGGACACCGCGCCATCCGCGCGGGCAGATGCCATAGCCGGCGCGCGCGGGCGCGAAGTCATCCTGCGACAGCGTCACCGACATGGCGGCTACCGGCTGTCCGAGTCGCGTCCGTCCGAACCGCGCACCGGCGGCGACACCTTGACCCGCCTGCCTTGCATGAGCCACGCGCGCTGGCTGGGGGCGAAGCGAGGCGCGAGCATGCCATCGTTGATCTCGCGCGTGACCGCGAAGCGGTTGTACGTCGTGGCGGGCAGGAACAGCCGCTCGTTGTCGGAGAAGCCGTCGCTGGCCGTCTCGATGTCACCCTCCTCGGTCGAGATCACGCCATCGCCGTTCTCGTCGACGCGCGCGACCTCGGCGGCGTAGGCGTCGAAGAGGCGCTGGTGCAGGTGGGTCACGCCCGGCTCGAAGGAGGCGCGGCGCACGTACACGTCGAGCAGCACCTCGTTGGCCAGGCCGCTGGGGATGAAGCGCATCCTGAACTCGGTCTGCTCCGCGTCATCGGCCTCGACGCGATCGGGGTCGCGCGGCAGGTTGGGATTGTCGCCGTACGCCTGCGGGGTGTTGCTCACGCCGCTCGGGCCCGAGCCGGGCACGAGCGACAGGCGTGCGCCGATCCGGCCGTCCTCGAAGGCGCGGGCGGGGCGGTCGAAGTCGTCGGCGAAGCCGCCCGTGAAGGGCAGCTCGTAGAGCGGGAAGATCCAGTTGGTCGTGTAGTTGAACTCCCAGTAGGCATGGCCATCGGCCTGCTGCAGCGTGTTCCACGCACCCATGCTGAGCGTGATGGGCACGAGGTTGCTCTGGGCGCTGGGGAAGCGATCGCCGCGGCTGGGGAAGCGCTCCTCGTTGCCGTCGCTGGTGAAGAGCTTGCCCGGCCGGTTTTGACCGTGGCCCATGGCCGCGACCAGGCTGGCGTCGGCGGCGGTCATGCTGCCGAAGCGCGCGTGACCGTCGGCGCGCGGCGGCGCGACCTGGGGCACGACCAGGTCGTGGATCATCCAGCCCTCGTACCAGCCGCTCTCGTTGTTGATGACGATGAGGCCGCTCACGTCGGTGAAGATGTCGATGAAGGCATTGGGATCCTTCGGGTCGGTGGGCAGCCCGGGCTTGGGCTCGACCACCAGACGCACCGAGCCGATGGTGGGAAGGTCGCAGTTGGCCCCGGTCGCGGTCGGCTCGGCCATGTCGTTCACGCCCGCGATCTTGGCGGTGAAGACGTTGGGCTCGAAGTCGCGCACGTCGAGCAGGAAGTACTGGAAGAGCAGGCTGGGCGAGGCGGCCTCGGCGAAGGCGCGCACCGGCAGCTGGCTGTGCGGCCGCCCGGCCAGCTCGAGGAGGCGCCGCTTGAGCTCCCTGGGCAGGAAGGCCACGTCCTTGCGCGCCGCGACGTGGCTGATGTCCGACGCCGCGCCAGGGTTGGCGCGGCAGGGCGGTGGCGGCTGCACCGACGCGGCCAGCGAGTCGGGGTCGAGGTCGTGGTTGGCGACGAGAACCGGGCCGGGATCTTCGCCATCGGTGGAATCGCTGGCGACCTGGTCGCCCGGGTCGGCGCCGCTCGTGGCGCCATCTGCCCCCGGCTTGCACGCCATCGGTAGGGCGACGAGCAGAGCGTAAAGAGCTGGCTTCATGGCAATCCCTCCGGCAGGTGGTTACCAGAGGTCGTAGGTGCGCGTCGCCACGCGCGCCGCTTAATCCCACTTAGCCGCGGCTTAAGTCTGCGGCGAGTCGAGCTGCTCGACGTGCACGCCGGGATCGATGAGGTAGCCGCCGTCGCGGCAGACGAGGAACGGGCGCAGGCCCAGCTGGCGCAGCTGCGACAGGGCGACGTGCACGCGGTTGACCGCCGCGCTGCGCACCAGCCGCTCGCCCGGCCAGCCGGCGTCGCGCAGGGCGTCGAGGGGCAGACCCTGGCCGGGAGCCGCGCGATGCTGGTCGAGCAGGCGCAGGAGCAGACGGCGCAGCACGCGGCGGTTGCTGAGATCCTCGGGTTCGGCGTCGGCGGAGGCGAACCAGCGCGCGTCGGGGCCGACGCGCAGGATCAGCCGTACGCTGGCGTCGTGGGCCGCCAGCGAGGCCTCGATCAGACGCAGCGCGGCGCGCGCGTCGTCGGAGAGATCGCAGAGCGCGGCCGCGTCGGCGAAGCCGGGGCTGCGCGCGTCGATGACCTGCGCGCGCGCGGCGTGTCTGGCCCCGGGCGCATTCGCGCTCAGCTCGACCAGGGCGCCGAACAGCCCGACCACCGAGAGCGCGACCCGATCGTCGAGGCGCTCGAGACGCTCGCGCGCACGCTGGCATTCGCGGCGCGCGTCGTCGACGCGGCCGAGCGCGGCCAGCGCCAGCGCCAGGCGGCCCAGGCATAGCCCGGTCGAGCGCGGATCGATGACCTCGTCGAAGGCGGCGAGCGCGCGCTCGTGGCAGGCGCACGCCTGGGCCGGCTCGCCCAGCTCCTGCCAGAGCAGGCCCAGGTTGGTATGCGTGATGGCCTCGACGCGCCGGTCGCCCACGCCGGTGAGCTGCTCGAGCGCCTCGAGGTAGCTACGGCGCGCCGGGGCGTGCTTGCCACGCTCCTGCTCGAGCACGCCCAGGTTGGTCAGGAACAGGCCCTCCGAGCGACGCTCGCCCGCGGCGCGGAAGCCGGCCAGGGCTTCCTGGTAGTGCGCCTGCGCCTGGTCGAGCTGGCCGAGATCGTGGTGCACCGCGCCCAGGTTGCCCTTGCCGCGCGCGAGCGCGGCGGTGTCGGCGTGCGGGCCCAGGCGTTCGAGCGCGGTCAGGTAGGCGGCGCGCGCGTGGGCCATGTCGCGGCGCTCGTGGTAGAGCACGCCCAGGTCCATCCAGATGGCGCCTGCCAGCTCCGGCTCGGCCTCGGCCAGCTCGAGCGCGCGCTCGAGCTCCATGCGCGCCTCCGGCAGTCGACCGCGCAGCTGCAGCGCCTGGCCACGCGCGCGATGGCCGCGCGCGCGCACGCTCGCCGCCACGGCTGCCACGGCCAGGGCACGCCCGTGCAGCTCGACCAGCATGTCGGAGGTCCGGCTGGGCTGGAGCTGGGCGATGGCCGCGGCCAGGTTCTCGTGCTCGACCGGCGCCAGCGTGGCCGCCGCGCCCAGGTAGTAGCGCGCGTGACGGGCGCGCAGCGCCGCGGCGTCATCGCCGTCGCCCAGCGCGAGCGCGGCGAACGCGCGCACCATGGCGTGCAGCGCGAAGCGTGGCGTCGCGCCGGCGTCCACGCGGCGCAGGAGCGAGCGATCACGCAGCGCCTGCAGCACGTCGAGGACGCGCGCGCCGGCGCCCAGCTCGAGCACGGCCTCGGCTGCCTCGACGGTGAAGCCGGCCACGAACACGGCGCACTGCGCCAGCGCGTGCTGCCCGACCGGACGCAACAGGCGGTACGACCGGTCGATGGCCCGCTCGAGCGTCGCGTGGTGCGCGGGCGCGTCGCGCGCCGCCGGCGCGAGCAGCTCGAGCGGCCGGCCCAGGCGTGCCAGCAAGCCGTCGAGACCGAGCAGGTCGAGGCGCGCCGCCGCCAGCTCGATGGCCAGCGGGATGCCTTCCAGGCCGGCGACCAGCTCGGCCACGCGCGCGCCATCGAGCGGCGCGCGCCGCGCCGGCGCCGCCTGCTGTGCGCGGTCGAGGAACAGCTGCACAGCCTCGTCGGCGAGCGGCTCGACCTCGTGGATGACCTCGTGGCCCAGGCGCAAGCGCTCGCGCGAAGTGACCAGGATGGCCAGCTCGGGCGCCGCCTGGGCCCACATACCCACCGTGGTGCGCGCGTGCTCGGCGACCTGCTCGAAATTGTCGAGCACGAGCAAGCCGGGACCACGCTGCCGTGCGGCCAGCACGGGCGTGACCGCCGCCTCGACCTCGTCGGCGGTGCGTGCCGTGCTCAGGTCGCAGAACCACACCTCGACGATGGGCTGACCGGCGCGCTCGAGCTGGTCGCGCCGGCACAGCTCGATGGCCAGGCGCGTCTTGCCGATGCCGGGCGGGCCCCACAGCGTGACCAGGCCGGCGCCCGCGCGGAACAGCTGGCGCAGACGGGCGAGATCCGCGTCCCGCCCGAAGAAGCGCGTCTGCGGCGAGGGCAGCGTCATGCGCCTCGGCTAGCGGGTCGACAGGCGTACCGGCGCGACGTCGAGCCGGCGTGGACCGTCGTCGAACTGCACGTGCACGGTGAGGTGGTCGCCCACGAAGCGGAGCGGACGCAGCGGCGTGACCTGGCGGCGCGTGCCCGCAGCGTTGCACCAGGTGCCGCGCACCAGTGGCTCGCCCGCGGCACGCGCGGCCGCGTCGACGATCACGCCGGTCATACAGCCCTCGCTCCACGTGGCGTACAGCCCCGAGCCGACCGTGTCGCGCGCCGGCCTGGCCGTGAAGCGAGTCGTGGTGCCGTCGGGACGGACGAGCCTGCCCCGCGCATGGTCTGCCTCCCACGCGACTTCCAGGCGCCAGCCGTCGTGCTCGAGCAGCGCGGTCTGCGTGCCCGCGCGCACCGTGCCTACCAACCAGCCCGGGTAGCTCTCGCCGGGCGAGTCGCCGCAGGCGTAGACCTGGATCTCGTTGCCCTGCACCGCGAGCGCGAGCGAGGCGTCGCCGACGTCGCTGTCTTGGTCGCCGTCGTCGTCGTCGTGCAGGACGCCGACGTACACCGTGGGATCTTGGTCAGACGGCGTCGCGTCATCGCATGCAGCGAGTGCCACAGCCGCCGTCGCTACCAGTCGGACGAGAGGCATGGGTAGAGCCCTCCCTGGGGGAAATATAAGAGGGGCCCGGGGCGGGTCAAGCGCGTGTCACGGCATGGGCAGCGGCCGCTACGCCGGCAGCCACACCGAGAAGGTGCTGCCGCGCCCGGGTGCGGTCTGCACGTCGATCCAGCCGCCGTGCTCGCGCACGATGCCGTAGCTGATCGACAGGCCCAGGCCGGTGCCCCGGCCGACGTCCTTGGTGGTGAAGAAGGGCTCGAAGATGCGCCGGGCCGTGCTCTCGTCCATGCCTGCGCCGGTGTCACGCACCCACAGCCGCACCCACAGGCTCGCGGGCGCGCCGCCGCGATCGGGAGGCGGGGTGGTACGCGCCAGCTCGGCGCCCACGCTGACCCGACCGCCCTCGGGCGTGGCCTGCAGCGCGTTCACGATCAGGTTGGTCAGCACCTGCTGCAGCTGCCCGGCGTCGGCCTCGGTGCGGATGGCGGCCAGCTCGCTGGCCTCGACGGCCACGCCCGTCTTGCTGGCCATGGGCGCGAGCAGGTCGACGGTGTGGCGGATGACGTGGTCGAGGGCGACGGTGCGGCGCTCGGGTGGACGCGGACGGGCGAAGCCGAGCAGCTCCTCGATGAGTCGGGTCATGCGCTCCGACTGCTCCTCGATGGCACGCGCGCCCTCGACCAGGTCGGCGCCCGCGACCTCGCCCTCGGCGATCTGGTGCGCCCACGCGGCCACGACGTTGAGGGGCGTGCCCAGCTCGTGCGCGAGGCCCGAGGCCAGCTTGCCGGCGGTGGTCAAGCGATCGGCGTGGCGCAGCTGCTCGGTGGCGCTCTGGCGCGCGGCGATCTCCTCGGCCAGGCGGTGGCCCATGAGGTTCATCTCCTCGGCCAGGTGGCCCAGCTCGTCGCGCTGGCGCAGCTTGAGCGGCGTGGTCAGGTCGCCCGCGCCCACGCGCCGCGCCTTCTCGCCCAGCGCCGCCACCGGCCGGCCGATCAGCCAGCTGCCCAGCGCCGAGAGCAGCGCGGCCACCAGCAGCGACAGCACGCCCGCGCCGAACGCGGTGCGCCAAAGCGACGTGCGCACGTAGGCTTGCTCCGCCGCCAGCGACTCGGACAGCTCGAGCGCGGCCGCTTCACCCGACGGGCTCGCCACGGGCGCGTAGGTGTAGAGCGCGCCGTGGCCATGGCCGGGCGAGTCGCTCCACCCCGCCGCCGCGCCCGGCCGGGGTGACTCGCGCCAGGTGACGATGCGCGCCTGGGTCAGCGCCGCGCGCGCCGATCCGGCGTGCATCGGCGCCTGGCCGCTTTGCGCGGGCGCGTCGAGCCTGACCAGGCGGATGCGCATGTCGTCGTCGCCGGCGGGTGCGTTCTCGACCAGTGCGCGCGCGGCGCGCTCGCCCTCCTGCTTCCACGCGTGCGCCGCCGCCTGCGCCAGCGCCGCGGCCATGATGCGTGCGTCGTGGCGCATGTCGGCGTCGAACAGCTGGACCTCGCGCCGCCAGGCCAGCGCGGCCATGGAGCTGAGCACCAGCAGCACGACCAGCGAGACCGCCAGGGTGAGCTTTCGCGTCAGCCTCATGCGGACCGCCGCGTCAGTTCGCCGGTTCGAGGTCGGCGATCAGGTCGTGCAGCTTGGCCAGCGGGAACGGCTTGTCGAGCATGGTCGCGCCCAGGCGCAGCGCCTGCGCGTGCGTGTGGGCATCGCCGAAGGCGCTCATCAGCACCACGGGCGTGCTCCAGTTGCGCTCGCGCAGCTCGGCCAGGGCCATGAGGCCGCTGCGACCCGGCATGCGGATGTCCGACACGACCAGATCGATGACCGGCGCGCGGTCGCGATGCATGAGCAGCGTGTCGAGCAGCGCGCCCAGCTCGAGGCCGTCACGCGCCTCGAGCACACCGAAGCCCCAGCGCCGGAATGCGGCGACCAGCAGGCGACGAAAGGCATGGTCGTCCTCGGCGATGAGGACGTAGGGAATTCCGCGCGCGAATGGCTGCTGCGGGCTGGGGTCGGACTCGGCGGGTGTCATGGTGACGTTCCTCCCGGCACCCGACGAAGCAATCCTCGGGCCTGCGGGAGGGCGGGTAGGCTGGGCAGGAGAGGCGGGAGCGCGGGGCAATGCGCCCCCGGGGGGAAATCTGCCCCGCCCCGCCCCGCCTCGCCTCGCTTCGCCTCGCCTCGCCTCGCCTCGCTTGCCTATACACGCACCTCTGAAAACGCAGAGGCGCAGAGGCGCAGAGGCGCAGAGGCGCAGAGGGCAGAGTTGGGTTTGGTGCGTAAGCCGCACGCGCCAATCGAGGCTCCTCGCTGGGCCCTCGCGACCCGCTGGCCTGGCCTAAAAAATTCTGGTCTCTGCGCCTCTGCGCCTCTGCGCCTCTGCGTTGAAGCGCGGCGGGCGGGCTCAGGTGCCCGAGGCCCAGGGGTCCAGGCGTTCGCGTTCACCGCCGTCCCAGTGTTCGACCATGATGGTCGACAGGCCGTCGCCCGGGTCGTAGACCGCGTAGGTGGCGCGGGTGCGTGCGTCGGCGAGCTCGCCGCCCAGGTCGTCGAGGACGAGGAAGGCGAGGTCGAAGCGGCGCGCCATGACCAGGCGCGCGAAGAGGCGCTCGAGGCCAGCGCGGCCGGCCTCGTCCTCGTCGTCATCGTCGTCGACGTCGGGCTCGTCGCCGTCCTCGTCGAGATCGTCGTCGTGGGTGAGGCCGAGCTCGTCGTCGGCGGCGGCCTCGGCGGCGGCGAAGGTGTCGTCTTCGAGCAGGGTCTCGCCTTCGTGGTCCTCGGGCGGCATGGCGGGCGCGTCGGCCATGGGCGCGGGCGCGCCCGCGTCCTCGTCGGCGCCGCCTTCGCGGGCCTCCTGCTCGGCCTCGACCTCGGCGGCGGCCTCCTCGGCCTCGGCGAGGGCCTGCTCTTCCTCGTAGAGGCGGCGGAACTCGACGATGGCCTGCGGCCAGCGCTCCAGCCGCTCGAGCAGCTCGGCGTGCTGGATGCGGGCCCAGCGCCGGCGCGCGGCCACGTCGGCGGCGGTCTCGTCGTCGTCGCCGACCTCGCCCAGCTGCGCGTCGAAGCGCGCCACCGCCTTGGCGTAGGCGGCCACCGCCTTCTCGTCCTTGCCCGCGGCCTCGAGCGCCACGCCCAGGTTGGCGAAGGCGCGCCCGTTGTCGGGGTGCGACTCGACCGAGCGCTCGAGCGAGACGATGGCCTCGTCCAGCTTGCCCGCGTCACACTGCGCCGCGCCCAGGCCGATGAGCGAGTCGACGTCGTCGGGCAAGAGCTCGAGCGCCTTCTGGTAGTGGGCGATGGCATCCTCGGCCATGCCCAGCTCGCGCATGGTCGTGGCCAGATCGTGGTGCGCCTCGCCCAGCTGCGGGTCGCGCTCGACCGCCTCGGCGAAGGCCAGACGAGCGAAGCGCAAGGCGTCCTCGCCCAGCTCGTCGCGGCGCGAGAGCGCCAGGGATCCTGCGTCATAGAAGAGCTTGCCGGGCGCCTCCGCGCCCGCTTCCTGGGACAACCGATAAGCGGCGCCGACCGGATCACCGGCACCCACTCGCTCGAGGATCGATTCGAGCTCCACCAAGACGTGGCCTCCGACTACTTGCCGACGCGGAAGGTAACCGATGCGGCGCCGATGTTGTCTGCTTCGTCGGCAACCCGCACTGAGAGAGTATGCAGCCCGGGCGCGAGACCGTCAGGCAGCTTGAGCGAGAATGCCTCGCTCACCGAATCGAACAGGCCGTCCTTGGGGTAGGCCATGAGCCAGTCGCCGCCGTCGACGGCGTAGGCAATCTCGTCGATGCGCGAGTACGAGTCGACCGCGCGCGCGGCGGCGTTGGGGTACTTCACTTCCAGGCCGCTGACCTGCGGCTTCTGGTTGTCGATGAGGAAAGGCGTCGACACGAACTGGTGCGCCAGGGCCAGCTCGGGCGGGTTGGCGCGCGCGTCGGTCGCGGTCACACGCAGGCGGTAGAGCCCGTCGGGCAGCGCCTCGGTGTTCCAGTCGAAGTCGGTCTTGGTGTACGGGTCCGCGCCCGACGAGGTGGGCACCGGGCGCCAGGCCGGGTCGCCCTCGGGCCGCATCTCGAGTGTGTAGGACAGCTCGTCGGCGTCGGGATTCTCGACCTTCCACTTCACCTTCATGATGGGCGAGCGCGGCTTGGACGCGCCCGCCGCCGTGGTCACGGGCGGCTTCGAGCTCACGTCGGCGTCGCCCACGGTGATGTCGGTGATGCGGGCACGCTGGTTCTGCGGCAGGTAGTACGTGCTGATCTGGCGCAAGACGCCCGCGCCGCCGAAGCTGACCTTGAACTGCAGGTAACGACCCGCGGGCGAGGCCACCTGGCCGGTCTGCGCGTCGCCGCCCGCCTTGGACACGCTGGCGAGCTTCTGCCAGCCGCTCCAGCCCTTGTCGGGCTTGGCCGTGTTGCCCGAGCGCGTCTCGACGGTGAGCTCGCCCTCGCCGCGGTAGCGCAGGTTGCCCCAGCGGGCGGGGAAGCCGGCGTCCAGGACCTTCGAGGTGTAGGCGGCCGCCTTGGTGGCTCCGCTGGCCACGTAGACCGCGGCCGAGTCGCCGGTGACGAAGGCGATGCCACCCTTGCCGGCGAGGATGGTGTTGACCTGCCGCTCCTCGACGTCGAAGACGGTCAGCACGGTACGGTCGCTCTTGACCAGGTACACCCGTCCGCCCGTGCCGGCGGCGGCGTAGACGCCCTCGGGCGCGACCGCGATGGACTGGAAGTAGCCGTCGGCGAGCGCGTGCAGCTGCTCGACCCGGCCGTCGGCCTCGACGCGGAAGAGCGCGCCGCGACCCTTGCGCTCGCCCGGGCGCGTGGCCGGATCGCTGATGCGCTCGGCGCCCGGCGTGCCCGCCTCGGGTGGCTTGGCCGCGGTGCCCTTGGGCGTGGGCTTCTTGGGCGGCGCGGTGCCGCTCTTGGCGTCGAAGTCGTTGACCGCGCACACGATGGCACCGTCGACCTCGGCCACCGCCTTGATCTCCGAGCCGGCGAAGTCGGCGACCGCGCGCGCCTGGCCGCTCCTGGGATCGAAGCGGTAGAGGATCGCCTCGTCGGCGGTGCCCAGCCAGAGCGCGCCGTCCTTGCCGCGGGTCATGGACAGGAGGTGGGTCTCGTCGGAGTCCCAGGCCACGCTCGCCTTCTTCGACGCGACGTCGACGGCGTACAGCTTGCCGTCGGAGCCGGTGGCCGCGTAGAGGGTCTTGCCGTCGCCCGAGATGGCCAGCGCCCACACATGGTCGGCGCCGTCCAGCTTGGCGAAGAGCGTGCTCTTGCCGCTCTTCACGTCGACGGCGTGGATGCTACCGGTGGCGACCGTGCCCACGTAGAGGGTCGAGCCGTGCACGAGCAGCGCGCCGATCCAGGGCGTCTCCTTCTCGAAGCTGGTCAGCACGCGCGACTTGCCGCCGCTGATCGCCAGCACGGTGCCCTTCTCGATGGTGCCCGCGTAGATCGTGCCGTCGTCGCCGCGCGTGGCCGTCCACAGCGCGTCGCCTTCGATGGCCGTGCGATCGAGCGAGCGCCCGGGCGTGACCTCGCCGACCGAGGAGATGAGCACGTCCTTGCCATCGCCCTCGTCGAAATCCTTGTAGGTGTTGATGTTCCAGCTGCGGGTGGTGACCGCGCCGGCGCCACCGCCGACGAGGACGACCAGCCCGAGCGCGAGCGATCCGATCGCGTAACGATTCACGTGGCCTCCGACTCGGGTCTACGGGTGCTTTTCTTCGACCTGCACGGTCATCTCGAGACGACCCTGGACGACGCGCTTCATCGGCACGGCCACCCGGAACATGGACTTGTACGGGTCGGCGCCCTTGGCGCTGGCGCCCGGGCGGGCGGTGTCGATGGCGGAGTCGGGCAGGTTGGGCACGACCTTGCCGGCGACGGTGACGCCGTCGTCGGCGGTGTACACGGTCGCGACCAGGACGTTGCCCGGGTAGGTCTTGCGCAGCGCCTCGACCAGCTGGTCGACGCTCTCGGGCGTGGCGACGTCGAGGCGCGCCATGTCGCCGGGCACGACGTCGATCTTGACCACCTGGCCGGCCAGCCGCGCGGGCAGGGTCATGGGGATGCGCTCGACGTAGGCCTTGCCGCCGAACGGCTGCAGGGTCAGCTCGAGCTCGAACTTCTTGCCGTAGGGCACGGTCGTCGCGGGCACGCGCAGGTCGATGATGTTGGCGTAGTCCGACTTGTAATCGACCGAGACGGTCACGTCGACGCGCTCGACCGTCACCGGCGTCCACGGGTTGAACAAGAGCGGCGCCAGGATGCGCAGCGCGCGCGCCGACGCCACCGCGTTGCCCGCGCCGTCGGGCGCGTAGGCATAGTCGGTGAAGTTGAGCGGCTTGTAGCCCTTGAGGTGCAGGGTGCTCTCGATGGTCACGATGGAGTCGGTGACGTCGGGGAAGATGAGCTGCGCGCCGTTGATGATGGTCATCATGACCATCTGCGGGGTCAGGAAGCGGTTGCGCAGCACCTCGGTGTGGAACTTCTTGTCGCCGAACGGGCCGTGCACGGTGAGGTCGACCGGGATCATGTCGACCTTCTTGCTGGTGTCGGCCTGGATCATCGACTGGCGGTCCTGCACCAGCGTGCCCAGCGTGCGCGACGCGGTGCCCATCTTGAAGGCGCTCTGCGCCGAGGGGATGACGTAGTGGATCTCGGCGCCCGAGACCGGCATGTACGACTCGCCCATCTGGAACATGGGATGGCCGAAGGCGAGCACGTTGTCGCCGTCGACGTAGCTGACCGTGCCGATGGCGGTGGCGGCGACGTCGCCCTTGACCAGCACCACGGCGATCGAGCCGCCCATCTCGAAGTGGTTGGGCCCCGAGGTGTCGTCGCCGGCGCCGCCCGCCTGCATGGGCTCGATGCCGTAGGGCTCGAAGATCTTCTTGGCCTGCGCGATGGCCAGCGGGCCCAGGCCGGCCAGCGATAGCGGCACGCCGGCGCGCTCGAGCGCGTCGTCCTTGCCCGACGAGGCGGGCGCCTGCGGCACGGGCGGCAGGGGCGACTGCAGGATCCAGGCGTCGCGCGGCGCGTCGTTGCGGGCCAGCTCCTTGCGCGAGCTCTCGTAGGTCGACAGCGGCTGGTAGCGGTTCCACTCGTCGGCGGAGGCCAGCGCGGTGGCCTTGGGCCCGCGCAGAGGCGTCTTGGACTCGGCCATCATGGTCTCGAGCGGCGTGCAGCCGCCCATGGCCACCTTGTTGAAGCGGAAGCCGTAGCTGAACGCGCACATCACCTTGCCGTCGAGGTAGAGCGGCGAGCCGCTCATACCTTGTGCGAAGCCCGACACCTGCAGCTTGGGGTCGTCAGATTTCACCAGCACGATGTCCTGCCGGGGCAGGAAGTTCTTCACCACACCGATGACCTCGAACTCGAAACGTTCGGGATCGGTGCCCTGGAAGACGGTCAGGCCGTACCCTTTCTGGCCGCGCTTCACCTTGGCGAGCGGGTAGACCTCCGGGCCCTTGGCGTGGGCGGGGGCGGACACGAGCATCAAGCCTGCGGAGACGACGACGGCGACGGCGGCTGTGGCGAGGCGGGCGCGAACGGCGCGAAGTGTCATGCGGGTGCGAGCATAGCTTGAATCCCAGGTGTCAACCAGCGGTCACCATGTGATGAACGTTCGACAGGCTGCGGCAGGCCCTGCGACCTAAAGCTGCGAAATCATGGGATCGGGAGTCACGGCACGCACCCTGCAGAATGTGGCAGGCATGAGCCAATATGTTGAAACGTGGAAGGGGATCGCGGCGCTGGTGAATCGCTCGGAGCGCTGGTGCCGTTACATGGCACGTCGCGGCCAGGACCCGTTGCCGGTCTTCAAGGTGGGTGGAATCGTCAGGCTGACCCAGGAAGACCTGGAAGCCTGGCTGCTGCGGGCGCAGGCGCGCACCAGCGTGGTGGCCGTCGCGGCGCCCATCGCGGCGTAGTCGGCGTAGTCGGCTCAGTCTTCTGGGTCGTAGCAGGGAGGGGACGGAGCGGGGGGCTACTCGCGGCGCGAGCTACATGCCGCCGCCGCCGCCCTGCAAGCCCATGAGCAGGAAGGGCAGGATGCCCTGCAGCTTGGTCACGAGCTCGTCGACCTGCTTCTCGTCCAGGCTGAGCGAGAAGATGGCGTCAGTGCCCTTGGCCTCGGCCTTGACCGACTTGAGGTAGGAGCCCATGGTCGGCTCGTTCTTGGCCGTCTCGAGCTCCTTGTTGGCCTTGTCGACCTGCTCCTTGGCGTCCTTGTCGCTGGCGAAGCGCGCGCCCACTTCGAGCTTGAGGTCCTTCTGGTAGGCGAGGTTGATCCACAGCGCCTTGGGCGTGGGGCCCGCCGACGCGGCCGCGCTGGCCATCGAGTCCTTGAGCTTGCCGGCGGCCGGCACGGCCATCGCGGCCCACACGGTCTCGCTGGTGTTGACGTTGCCCATGATGGCCGCCAGGTCCTTGTTGTTCTTGGCGCTCGTCTTGCCTGCCAGCACCGCCTCGAGCACGGCCTTGTCGCCCTCGGCGGCGCCGCTGACGATCAGGATGGTGTCAGACGCCGGCCAGCCGATGTAGACGGTCTTGCCGCCCTCCTCGGCGAACTCGGTGATCTTGCCCTCGGTCTTGGCGGTGATCTTCTTGGGCGGATCCGCCTTGGCCGCCATGGCGGTCAGGCACTTGGTGATCTTGGGCTCGTCGAACTTGCCCTTCACCAGCACGATGATCTTCTTCTCGTCGATGTCGCCGTTGAGGCCGATGATCACCTGCTCGAAGTCCGTGGTCGGATCGAGGCCGCAGGTCTCCTTGAGCTTGCCCAGGTTCTCCTTGGCCTCGCCCTGCGAGAGCATCGCTGCGCCGTACTGCGACCACAGCTTGGAAGTGGTGACCTTGGAGATGTTGAGGCCCGCGATGATCGCGGTGTCCTCGGGGAAGATGTCGAGCGCCGAGGCAGCGGCGCCGCCGACGCTGCCCTTGCCGCCACCGGCTCCCGTGCCCTTCTTGCAAGCGGGAGCGCCCAACACCAGGCCAGCCAGAGCGAGACCCAGAACCAGAGTATGACCAATCCGACGCATTACTTTCCTCCCATCAACTTTTCCAGACTGCTCAGTACGAGCAGCCACTCGCCGTCACTCATCTTGGAGAGACGTTCGGCCAGCTCGGCCACCTTGGTTTCGGACACACGCGCCTCGACGACGACGTCATAGCCGGCGACGAACACGCGCGAATCGTGCAGCAGTTCCTTCAGCTGTGGCTTGCCCTTCTGCTCGGCGAGGAAGTCCTCGCCGCCGCGCGCTTCGATCTCGGCGCGGTCGGGCGTGTCGAAGCGCATGCCCAGGTAGCCATGCGCCTTCTCGCCCAGCTCGAGGCTGCCATAGAGACCCTTGACCGACTTGGCATCCTCGCTCTTGAAGGCGGCGATCTGGCCCGGGTTGGCGGCGATCATCCACACCGCGTCGCCGGCGTCGACCCGCTGCAAGAGCGACATGACCAGCTGGTTGGACGAGAGCGGCTTCCTGGGATGCACGAGCTGCTCGAGCCGGGACGAGTCGTCCGAGGCCGAGGCGCTGTAGAGGAAGGTGTCGGGCGCGACCCAGGCCAGGTAGATCTTCTCGCCCGCGTTCTGCAGCACGCTGACGCCGTTTTCCTTGCTGAAGGTCAGCGCCTCGTCCTCGCCGCGCTGCTTGGACGTGGCGGCGATGCAGTTGCCGATCTTGTCCTCGTCCCAGCGGCCCTTGACCAGCGCGACCATGTTGGCGTCGTCCAGGTCGACGGGCATGGACAGCACGACCGAGTCGAAGTCGGCGATCAGGTCGATGCCGCACACGCTCTTGACGTTGTCGAGCACCTGCTTGACGTCGTCGGCGGCGAGCAGCTTGGGCGCGATCGCCTTCCAGAAGGGGCTCTCGCGCACCTGCGTCCAGGACAGGCCGACCAGCACGGGCGAGCCGTCGGGCAGATGATCGAGCGCGATGCGTGCGAGCTCGGCCATGTGACCATCGGGTGCGGGAGCGTGGGTGACCTTGCGGCAGGCGGGCAGGAGCGCGAGCACGAGCGTGAACGCAAGCGCGCCGGTCGCGAGCAGACCAGCCGCTCGCAC
>Ga0209515_10003648_pt1 | contig 21638 bp, 21 predicted proteins | sample Subgroupgradi54m_FD_187454 | JGI IMG/M metagenome (GOLD analysis project Ga0209515, IMG submission 187454) | Subsurface groundwater microbial communities from S. Glens Falls, New York, USA - GMW60B uncontaminated upgradient, 5.4 m (SPAdes)... ... | reverse complement strand
CGACGCGCACCGAGCCGAAGCGGCACACCCGGCCCAAATCATTTCGTTCCAGGTCCACCAGCATCAGATGTTCGGCCCGTTCCTTTTCATTGAGGATCAATTCCTGCCGCAGCCGGGCCGTTTCCACGGCGGAGAATCCCTTGGGCCGAGTACCGGCGATCGGCCGGGTCTCCACACGGGTTCCCTTCAGGCGGAGGAAACGCTCCGGCGAGGCCGAAACAATTTGGAAGGCCTCGCCTCCCGGCAGAACGGAAAAGTCAGCAAAAGCAGCGAAAGGGGATGGATTCACCGCTGCCAGGCGGCGATACAGCGCCCACGGATTATCCGGCAGCGGAACGCAGAAGCGCTGCGAGAGATTCACCTGATAGATTTCTCCATCGGCGATGAACTGCTTGGCCTGGCGAACCATCTCTTTGAAGCTGGCGCGGGTGTGGGTGGAGTAATTCGGCCGCTCATCCTGAGCCTGTCGAAGGAGGAGAGCGGCCGGCTCAGGACGAACGGGTAAGCGGGTCACCCGCCGAACCAGCGCGTCAACTTGACCCACCGCCTCATCGTACGACCGATCCGGATTTTCTTTGGGATCGGCCAACACAATGACCCACAGTTTCTTGAGCAGGTGGTCCAGGACGACCGCCTGCTCGCAGAACAAAAATCCCAAGTCCGGCAGATTCAGATCATCGCAGGCCCGTGACGGGAGCGGTTCGACGTAGCGATAGGCGTCAAACCCGAAAAATCCGACCGCTCCGCCGACGAACGGAGGAAGCTGCTCTATTCGGACAGCCGAGCAGGCATCCAGCAATCCTTGGAGGCAGGCAAGAGGTTCCCCCTGAAAAGTGCGGATCCCTTCCCTCGTCTTGAGCCATATCCGATCGGCCTTGGCAAACAAGACGGCGGAGGGTTCTCCTACGAGAATGCTGTATCTCCCCGTGACCGGATGATTCCGGGCGGACTCCAGGAGAACGGATGGCGCTGAAAAGGCTACGGCTTGAAAAAGATCTTCCGCGGAGGATTCCAGCGGTAGACAGGCTGCTACCGGAACTCGGAGGTTCGAACAGCTCAGTTCGTGGAAAGCGCGTCGAGACGGACTATACACGTTGTTATTTTATCACGAGGGAAGCCGAGGGTGCGGGCGGGGTGAGCCGGCATCGGAGGCCGAGCGGGCACGGTGTCCCGACCCTGAGCGGTGTTCGCCCTTCGACAAGCTCAGGGCGAACGGAGCAATGCTTAAGGGACGTAATCGGGAACTGCGTGGAAGCCGTTCCCGTTGCCGTTGGTATTCACCTTGTGCAGGACCGGCTCCATCTCCCCTGACGCCGGCTCATGGTAAGTGTAGACCTCTCCCTTAAAGTTGCGCAGGGTCACCACTCCATTCTCGTAGGAGAGGATGTAGCTGGGGCCTACCGGAATCTTGCCGCCGCCGCCGGGCCCATCGATGACATAGGTCGGCACGGCGTAACCGGTGGTATGCCCGCGCAGGGCCTCCATGATCTTGATGCCGGTCTCCACCGATGTCCGGAAGTGGCTGATCCCCTGGGCCGGGTCGCACTGGTAGATGTAGTACGGCCGGACCCGGACCTTCAGCAATTCATGCATCAGCTTCTTCATGACCTCCGGATCGTCATTGATCCCCTTCAAGAGAACCGTCTGAGACCCCAACGGCACGCCGCTGTCGGCCAGCATGTCCATCGCCTTCTTCAGGCGCGGGGTAACCTCCTTGGGATGGCAGAAGTGGAGGCTCATCCAGATCGGCTTATGTTTCCTCAAAACCTCGCAGTACTCCGGGGTCACCCGCTGCGGCATGGTGACCGGCGTGCGCGATCCGATTCGAATGAACTCCAGGTGCGGGATCTTCCGCAGTTCGGTCAAGATCCGATCCAGCCGGAGATCCGTCATCATCAGGGGATCCCCGCCGGAAATCAGCACATCGCGGACTTCCTTGTGGTTGCGCAGGTATTCAAAAGTCGGCTCGTAGGTGTTCATCAATCCATTGTTGACGCCGACCAGCCGGCGGCGGGTGCAGTGCCGGCAGTACATGGCGCACTGCTCGGTGACGAGAAACAAAACGCGGTCCGGGTAGCGGTGCACCAATCCTTTGACCGGCATGTCCCCATCTTCCCCGCACGGATCCCGCATGTCGTGGGCGGCGATGTTGAACTCTTCTGCCAAGGGAACCGCCTGGCGGCGAATCGGACAGCTCGGGTCCGCCGGGTCCATCAGGGAGGCCCAATAAGGCGGAATCGCCATCACCAGCCGGCCCTCTTTCTTGGCGACGGCCGATTTTTCCTCCGGCGTCAGGCGAATCACCTGCTGCAACTGCTCCACCGTGTAGATCCGGTTGCGCAACTGCCACTGCCAATCCTCCCACTCCTCAGGAGAGACATCCTTCCAGAGTGGTACTCGACGGTAACTATCGTCCAAGGTCTTCCTCCTTCGAACGCTCTTTCCGGGTTTCCTCCTGCTCAAGTGCAAGCGCAGGTTTACCCGGAGATCCCGGTTGCTTCTCCATCGAGTCGGGGAGTGCTCGGCGCCGAGGAGAAGCGTTGACCCGGTTGTTTGTTTGGAATGACGGAATGGATGACGTGGAAAGCTTTTGAGACCGCTCCACCGCCAGAGAAACGATGCGATGGATAAATGCCTCGTAGGACATTCCTGCCGCTCTGACCATGATCGGAATGTTCGACTCCTCAGGGTCCAAGCCGGGAAGAGGGTTGACCTCCAACACATAAGGAATGCCGTCCTGGCTTAACCGAATGTCCACCCGGGCGAGATCCCGGCATCCCAACGCCCGTGTGGCCTTGAGGGCCACCGATTGAACGGCGTGGGTCGCCGCCGCATCCAGCCGGGCCGGGCACGCGAACTGCGGATTCAGGTGCAGTTCCTCGTTGCCTTGAAATTCCTTCACCCGCCAGGAATAGAAGGATTCCCCCGCCGGGGCGCAGTTGGTGAAATCCACTTCCAGCACCGGCAACGCTTCATTCCCAAAAATTCCAACCGTCAACTCCGTGCCCTCAATGAACTCCTCAACCAGAATCTTCTGGCCGTACTCTTTTAAGACAATGTTCACTTGCGCCGCAAGGGCTTGGGCGTCCCGAACAACGCTGGAGGCCCAAATCCCTTTGCCGGATCCTTCGCAGTTCGGCTTGACGATCAGCGGGAAATGGAGTCGGCTGTCCACCGGATCGTCCGGATGGAGAAAGATCTGGAAGTTGGGCGTGGGAATCCCCTGAGAACGAAAGATCTGCTTGGCACGCCATTTGTCCAGCGCCAGAGCGCAGGTCAAGACTCCGGATCCTGTGTACGGGATGTCCAGCAGCTCCAGGAGCGCCGGAACGCGGGCCTCCCGCGCTTCCCCAAGAAAACCTTCGGCGATATTGAATGCCAAGTCGACGGTATTCTCTGCAAGCCATTTGGGAAGATTCCGATCCGCCTCCACAGGAATCACCGTATGGCCGCCTCCCTCCAAGGCCTTGGCGATGGATTCGATCGTCTTCTTGCTGTCGCACTCGGAGTAATAGTCGGGCGGCAACGAAGAATCTTTGACGGCAGGCTTCAAGTTATGGATCAAGGCGATCTTCATCGGGCCACCGTTCGCCCTTCGACAGGCTCAGGACGAACGGCCCTTTCCTTTATGCCTAAGCGTTTGGCCGCCGTCCGGATGATCCGGCCAAGCATCTGTTCGTAGGGAATCCCCTCGTGCGCGGCCAAAACGGCAAAAACGTCTTCGGTGGAAAGGGACGGCAGCGGATTAATCTCTAAGACATAGGGGTTGCCGGAACGGTCCACCCGGAAATCAACCCGCCCGAAATCGAGGCAGTCCACCGTCTGGTAGGTTCGAATGGCCAGTTCCCGCAACCGAGCTTCCAACCCGGCATCAATCTGGGCCGGACACAGATATTCCGCCCCGGAAGCAATCCGCGAGAAGGTGTAAAACAGGTCGCCCAGGTCCGACTTTCCATCAATCTGGATCTGAACGACCGGAAGGGCCTCGGGGGGATCGTTGCCGATGACCGCAACGGTGAATTCCGTTCCCCGAATGAACTCCTCCACCAAGGCCGGCTGGCGGTACATCTCGTTGATCCAAAAAGCCTGCCGTTCCAGCTCGAGGGGGGAATGAACCACCGACTTCTCAGAGATGCCTTTGCTGGAACCTTCGAAGCGCGGTTTGACAATCAGCGGGAAAGAGAGCCCTGCAGGAATCCGATAAGAGCGATTGCGAATTTCGAAGAAACGGGGGGTTGGAATCCCCTCGCCCAAGAGGATCTTTTTGGTCATCCTCTTGTCGAGGGTCAGGGACAGCGTCAGGCCGTCGGATCCGACGAACGGAATCTTCTTGAGTTCCAAAATCATCGGGACTTGGGCTTCCCGATTCCTTCCCCCAATGCCTTCAGCGATGTTGAAGACCAAGTCCACCTGGACCTGATCCATCGAGCCCAAGAGCTGGCGGATATTCCCCAGGCGAACCACCTGATGGCCCATGCCGACGAGGCTGTCCTCAATGAACTGGACCGTCAGCGGATGATCGAACTCCGCGTTGGCATCCTGCGGGTCACCGGACTTAAAGACATAGTCCGTCTTCAAATCATACGTCATTCCAATGACCATTTGGCCTTTCAGAACCCTCCTCTCGGGGAAGAAAGAGGGTGAAAACGGTCGCCTGTATTCAATTGTTGGAGACTGACTACCTCCTTTGAATTCTGTCGATAAAGTCAGCGACTGCCCGGCCGGCGATGTCCTTGCATCCCAGACCAAATGCCAGAGCGCACCCGAATGCGACTGCCGCCAGCACGATGGTGAAGGTGGTCTGTACGACCATGGAGCTGAAAAACTTCTCCAGCGCAATGACCGATGCGAAGATAACCACCACTACCCTGGAGATCTGCCCAAGCCCTTTGGCCTGGGAAATCCCCGCATTGGCCGCCGCCGTCTGCACCAGGCCGCCGACCAGGGCGGAAAAAAAGAAGCCCAACCCGAGCATGATGATTCCGGCCAGAACATTCGGCACGTACCCGAGAACTCTTTCCAGAAGCTGTGCGGGTTCCGTCAGGCCCAATGCATTCAATGCCGCGATGAGGGTGGCGAGCATGATCACCCAGTAAAGGAAGAGACCTACCAATTCCGAGATCGTGTAGCGAATTTCTCCCTTGCGGAGGATCTCAGCAACCCAGTATTTTTCCGCTAAGCCGTCTAACCACGGCCTGAGGAAACGAACCATCACCTTCTCCAACGCCGCCGCCACCACCCATCCGATCAACAAGATGAGTACTACTCCAAAGAGCGTCGGAAGAAAGCTGCCGACCCGGACGAAGAACGCTCTCATGGATTCCGTCGCTGCCGACATCATCCAACTCATTGCGCCTCCTCCTTTTATTTGTTGGGCCTTTCGGCCACTCGCTTCCTCGCCATCCTCAATCGCGAACGAGACGGCCATTCATCGCTTTCATAAAATATTACGGGAAAATAACATAGGGGCTATCTGTTGTCAAGCAGAGACTGCCCCGTTACAATAGAAACCGACGAAAGGAGTTCATATGGCAACACTGGTTCTCGTGCGGCATGGACAATCGCAATGGAATCTTGAAAACCGTTTCACGGGCTGGATGGACGTCCCTTTGACGGAAACCGGGCGCGCGGAAGCCCGCACGGCGGGTGAAGCGCTCAAAAAAAAACAGGCTCACTTTGATCTGGCCTATACCTCCGTCCTCATTCGGGCGATTGAAACCTTGACGATCATCTTGGGCGAGCTTGGACAGAGCGGCATCCCGATCATTCAAGACAAAGCGCTCAACGAACGCCATTACGGGCAGCTCCAAGGCTTGAATAAGGATGAAACGCGGCAGAAATACGGGGACGATCAGGTAAAATTGTGGCGGCGCAGCTACGACGTGGCCCCGCCGGGCGGGGAATCGCTGAAGGACACCGCCGCACGCACGATTCCTTTCTTCGAGGCGCGCATTCTTGCCGATTTGAAGGCCGACAAGAATGTGCTGGTGGCCGCGCACGGCAATTCCCTGCGCTCCATCGTGATGCACCTGGAGCATTTGACCCAGGAGCAGGTGCTGGCCTTGGAAATTCCCACCGGGGTCCCAATCTGCTACGAGATCACCCCTGAAGGGGCTATGCAGTCAAAAAAGATTCTGCAGCAGTAGTCCTGGCGTAGCAATACAAATACTGTTGTGCCCACCCGCATTGGGCGCCGAAATGCGCGCGCGCAAACTCACGAATCCGGCGATCGGTCACTTTCCGACGGCGGAAGTACCAAGCGCGCATCGTCCGGCCGATCCAGACATCCACCGGGAATGCCGCCGCGCGGCCGTAGCCAAACAGCAGGACGCACTCCACCACCTTCTCACCAATGCCTGGGATCGTCAACAAGGAGCGCCTAAGCGCTTCGTCCTCGAGCGACCGCCAACGTTCCAGATCCGCCGCCCCGCCGGCGACCCTCTGCGCCGCCGCCCTCAGGTATGGCGCCCGGAACCCAAGCCCGCAATTCCGCAGCACCCGCTCCGACACCTTCGCCAAGCGCTCCGCTGTCGGGAACCGATAAAACAGTGGGCCCGCGGCCTCAACTGATTCCCCGAATTTTACGGCGAGTGTTTCCAGCATACCGGTCAAACGGGGGATGTTGTTGAAGCTGGAAAGGATGAAGCTGGCTGTGCATTCCCACGGATCCTGTCGGATCAGCCGAAGGCCCCAATGGGATTGGATCGCTTGGTGGATGATCGGATCGACATCGATCCGGCGAGTCAAAGAAGGGAGATCGACATCCAACGAGAAAAATCTGCCGATCACTTTCGGCGAAGCACCTCGGAAAGAAAGCTCCGGGCCTTTCTGCGTGATCTCAACGAGCGAACTGTTGATCCAGCCGGCAAAACCGCCCGGTGAAACCTCCCGCCACCGAAACACCTGCCCGGAAGTAAGGGTTGTAGCCAGGGAAAAGTTCGGACAGGAAGACAAATGAACTGCGTCATTGCGAGCAACCAACGGGAGCGAAGCAATCCCGTTTTTAAATCGAGATTGCTTCGTCGCTATCGCTCCTCGCAATGACGGGCCTAGATTTTCGGTAGGACGATGGATTGCTGTTTCTGGTACTTGCCTTTCCGGTCGCCGTAGGAGACCTCGCACGGCTCGTCGGACGCGAAGAACAGCACCTGGGCGATTCCTTCGTTGGCGTAGATCTTGGCCGGCAAGGGGGTCGTATTGGAGATCTCCAGCACGGCGAACCCTTCCCATTCCGGCTCAAACGGCGTCACGTTAACAATCAATCCGCAACGGGCATACGTGGACTTACCGGTCGTGAGGGTCAGGACATTCCTGGGAATCCGAAAATACTCCACCGTCCGGGCCAGCGCAAAGGAGTTGGGCGGGATGATGCAGACCGGCCCCTTCATGTCAACGAACGACCGCTCGTCAAACGCCTTGGGATCCACCACGGTATTCCAGACGTCGGTGAAGACCTTGAACTCATCGGCCACCCGGATGTCGTAGCCCATGGAGGACAGCCCCCAGGAGATGACCCCCTTGGAATTGAGATGATCGGAGAAGGGCTCGACCATCTGGTATTTCTGAACGTACTCCTTGATCTCCCGGTCGATGAGAAGCTTGCCGGTCAAGTTGGTGGCGGTGGGCATCAATGGGTCTCCTTCGGATTGTATGGTTTGGATTGTTCTTTCTTGGCAAAGCACTCGGGGCAGTTGTAGACCGCCTTGGCAGAGACTTTATTGTAGCCGATGTAGATCACGACCCGGCTGACCTCCGGAACATCTCGACGGCAGGTATCGCACTTCATCGGCCGAATGACGCCGGTCCTTGCAGAAGCTTGGCCGCCAGTTGGTTGACCTGTTTCCCGTCGGCCCGGCCTTTGACTTTCGGCAGGACCGCCTTCATCACCTGGCCCAGCGCATTGGGACCGCTGGCGCCAAGTTCCTGAATCGCGGCCTGAACGATCCCCTTCAACTCCGCTTCATCCATCGCAGGCGGGAGATAGGCCTTCAGGATCGAGGCCTCATGCGTCTCTTTCTCGGCCAAGTCGGCCCGGCCCCCTTTGGTGAAGGCATCCACCGATTCCTGATGCTGCTTGATCATTTTCTGGATCACCTCAATCACCTCCGCATCCTCCAGCAAATTCTTTCCCCGTTGGACGGCGGCGTTGAGGACCGAGGATTTCAGCATCCGTAAAGTCGAGACCTTTGCCTGGTCCCTGGCCTTCATGGCGCTCTTCAATTCTTCGTCAATTCGCTCGGAGAGGGTCATCTTTTTTCTGCACCAGGAATGCCAGCGCCACCGACAGGAAATACAAGACGGCCATCGGGGTCGCCAGCAACAGTTGATTGACAATATCCGGAGTCGGCGTCACCACCGCAGCAACCACCAGGATCGCCACGATGGCCAGCCGCCATTGCCTGAGCAATGTCATCGGATGGAGAACGCCGATTCGGGCCAAGAACAGGACTACCATCGGCATCTGGAAAATCAGGCCGCACCCGGCCACGAGCCACCCGGCAAAACCCACGTAACTGCCCACGGTGATCATTGGGGTCAAGCTGGCGGAGCTGAAGCTCATCAGAAACGACAGCGCCGCCGGCAAAAGCACCTTCCATCCGAACCAAATCCCCAGCGCCAGAAGACCGACGCTCATCGGCACCAGAAACAAAATCCCGCGCCGTTCCCGGGGGGCAAGGGCCGGCGCGAAAAAACCCCAGACCTCCCACGCCAGGAATGGCGAAGCCGCCAGGAGTCCGCCGAAGAAGACCACGGTCAGATGCGCCATGAACGGTTCGGCGGGGCTTAAGAAGACCACCTGCCCGACCGGCCGGAGGAACCAGTCCAAAATTCGCCCCGAGAATCGCATGATCCCCGCCATTCCCAGCGCAATCCAGAAGAAAGAGCGCAACGCGCGCCATCGCAGCTCCTCCAGGTGGGCGAGAAACGGCTGCCGACCCAGGATTTCAGTGGGATCCGTCGGTTCCGTCCCCTGATTTTTCTGAATCATCCTTCAGCGCCTTCTTGAATTCCTGAACCGCCTTGCCCATCTGCCGGGCAATCTCAGGCAGGCGCCCGGCCCCAAAAAGGAGCAGGCAGATAAACAGGATCAGGGTTAACTCCGGCCATCCGATGTTCATGGGAAACTCCTTTTTCTCAGTATATCAAACCCGATCAAGGAGATGAAAATAACCTCGGCGACAAGGTAGGCGATCAAGAGCGGAGGGATCGGTTTGGCATGCCCACCGGCATAGCTGTGCAGTCCGACGAGATAGAAACTGACGCCGTAGTAGGTCATCAGGAGCAGGAAGAACCCGGCGATTGTCGCCAACGCAACGGTCACCCCTTTCATCCATCCGGCAAAACGGCCATGAAGAACCGCCAGAAACCAAAGCAGCGTGATCAGGGCCCATGTCTCTTTCGGATCCCACCCCCAGTAGCGGCCCCACGAGGCGTTGGCCCACACAGCGCCCAGCATGATGCCGGCGGCCAGCAGCACCACCCCGACCTGCAACCCCCGATAGAGGTAGAGATCGAGGGAGCGAAGCGCCGGATGCCTCCGGCCCCGGACGAGATACAGCCACCCGTAGATGTGGGCCAAGCCGACAGCCAGCGAAAGGGCCCCGTAGCTGGCCACCACCGTCAGCACATGAATCGTCAGCCAGAGGTTGCTTCGCAACACGGCGACGACAGGGGAAAGGTACGGTTCCAGCGGCACGTAATCGGATAAAACAAGAACAATCACCGCCAGGATCGCCGAGGCCAGCCCGAAATATCCGACCCGATAGATCCGCTCAAAAACCAGGGAGATCGCCACCGCGACAAAAGGCAGCCACAGCATCGTTTCATAGAAATTGGAGACCGGCGGCCGGCCTCCTAAAACAACCCGCATCGCGATGCCCGCCCCATGCATCAGAAAACCTGCCAGGAGGGCGATCATTCCTGCCCTGGGCCTCTTTCCTTTGGACACCGCATTGAAGAGCAAGCCTGCCGCCGCCAGAAGGTAAAAAAACTGTGCCACTCTAAAAGGTGAGAAATCGTTGTAGAACAGCTCCAGGTCCAGCCGCCATGGGGCAGGAACGGCAGAGGGGTTGGCCGACCGCAGGATCCCGACAAGGGCTTGGGCTGATTTTTCGATCTCCTCCGCCCGGCCTGCTCGAAGAGAATCCAGGAACGCCGACCAGCCCGTTTGAATCGCCTGCCGCTGGCCCTGAGGGTATCCTGTCGCTTCCAAAACAGGCAGCCAAACCATTCCTCCCATACTGGTTTCGGAGGGCGGCGGTGGGACAAGGTGCAGTTTTTGCGTGAAGAGCCCGCTTAAAGCCACGAACCGCTCGTAGGCGTCCATCGTTTCCTGCTCGAGCATCGACAGTTTCTCTTCGCGGCCCTGTTTTTCCACGATGGCCGGAAGCATCCGCATCAGTTTTCGCGTCTCCACCAGCTGGTTGTACGATACCTGCTGGGTTGTCCGGCTCAACCCCAGCTTTTCACGAAGAGGAACGAAAGGGACGGCGATCAGCGGCCGATCCTGCCACCGGTCCGGTTCCGCGACGATGGAGAGAACCGTCTGCACCGGATTCTCCGAACCGAGACGGGCGGAGCCGGTGATGAACCTTAACGTCTCGCGGGCGAAGGTATCCAACGGCTTGATTCGGCCGTTGTGTTGGATCGCCAGATGCCGGACGGTCTGGAATGCGCGCGGAGAAAGCGTAAAACCCGCCGCCAGAAATGAAAGACTCAGGAGCGAGAGAACAGCCCGTCGAACGTTCTGCGTCGTCGTCAAGAGGCCTCCGGCTTTCTGAAGACAAATAGACTCACCACCCCGGCGATCACAATCAAGAACCCGGTATAAACCAGCGGCGTTCCCGGATCTTTCCGAACCGACAACACCGTCGTCTCCACGGGCCCTTCAAGGAAACCGGACTGGAAGAAACTGAAACCCCGGTATTTCAGGGGGTTGTTCATGGTGATCTTTCTCTTCAAGGTCACCCCGCGCTCAGGATCGTTCATTTCGACGTCGCTCTCGAAACTCGCGGCCATCTGCGTGCCGGGATATTCGGTTTTTCGGAAGTCGATCAGCTTTATCGTCACCGGAAGCTTCCACATCGCCTTGCGGTACTCCAAGACGATCTCCTTCTGCCCCAGCAGCACAGAGGCAGGGGTGCTGCGGACCAGCCATGTCTGGGCCCTGTTGTGCTCGTCCCGGACGAGAACGTGCAGAGCTTCCTGACGAACCTCATCGTCCCGATCGGAAAACTTCTGAACGACCTGCGCTTTGGGATAGAAGGCATCCGCCCAGAATTCCAGATCAACCCAGGGGTGCCGATACCTCTTGTTGATCTGAAAATTCTCTGTCTTTCTTTGTCCATTCTCTCCTGTCAGAACCACCACCAACTCCCGGGAGGGTTTTTGCACCACACAGACAGCACCAGGCGGCAGGCCGGCATTTACGGGGTGAGCATACGTGACATGGGCATGAATGACAGACCGGCGTCCGTGGATTTCGGAAAATTCCGGGTGCAGGGCGAAGGCGAGAAAAGGCTGCGTTCCTTCAGGGCCGCTCAGCGTGAAGGCGACGGCCGGATTGTTCGGCTGGTCGGAACGATTCACCACCCCCTGTTGGGCGATGGCAAGATCGGTGAAGTAATCCTTAAAGGTGATCCGATAGGGCGTTCCGTTGATGGCGATCGGTTTGCCGAAAACAGAGGGCACCGGAATCTGCCTGCGGATTTTAAGATCCGGAAACTCGATGGTCACAACGCCGCGGCTCTTCGGGGCTGCGCGAGCAGGGGCGACAAGCTGGGAAAACTCTTCCTGCGTCTGGGCCTCCAGAAAAAGCACGTGGGCCTCCGCCGAACGGGCGCCGAAACGCTGGGGGTCTCTGGAGAAAAGCCAGACATCGTCCTGCCTTTCCCCGCGGGAGAGCACCAGGTGGAGGCCGGGATTCTCCTGGCTGCCATCGCCGGTCACCCCCTCCTCGATTTGGGCGTTCGGAAAGTACCGGTCCACCGTCAGCTGGATTCCCCTCTGTTGAATCGGAATCTGGAAAGTCTCCTTGGGTTCGTGAACCCAGACCTTCGACTCGAAATTCGCCGGGAAGACAAAAACCTCTCCCGGATTCAGCGGATGGACGACAAGAACCATGTGGGGCATCTGAATGAACTGCTCGGTATTCCCTTCCGAAATAATCAGCTGTCCTTCAACACCGAGCCGCGCTCCGAGAATGCCGCCGACCAGGATCAGGATGATGCCGATATGGGCCAGAACAAAAGGGATGTGCTGGCGTTTCCAGGGATAACGCTCCAAGGCGGCGACCGCCAGGTTGAGGCCTAAGAAGGCCAGCAGCGCCTGAAACCACCAGGAATGGTAAACGAACCGCTGGACCGCTGCAGTGCCGAACCGCGCTTCGTAAAAGGTGCCCCACGCCAGCACCAGGGCGATGGCAACAAGCAGTGTTACCGCCATCCGCAGGGAGCCCACGGCGGCCCGGACCTTTTGAAAGAGAGACATTCTGGTTTTTCGCATCAAGGATGCTCGGAACCGACTACCCTTGGGCAGTTTTGACGGGGCGGGCGGTTCGGGACTCCGGATAAAGACTCAGCAGGTAGTCGGCCAATGCGTCGATATCTTCCTCGGAAATCTTATCCTTCCAGGCCGGCATCCACAGAGGGGGCGTCGGACCGGAAGCATCGGCCCGGGCCGGGTAACGGCCGGTCCGAATGACCGTCTTGATCTCTTCTTTGGTGAATCCTTCCGCCACGTAGATCAGGGGCGGCACCTCCTCGCCCGGTTCCATATTTTTGTTCCGGATGCCGCCCCGGCCTTCGATCCCGTGGCACGCGGCGCAGCCGTATTTCTTGAACACCGCCCTTCCCTTATCAATGGAGGAGGCGTAGGTTGGCTCCGGCGTCGGACCTGCGGCAACCCTGAACCTGGCCGGGATCGGCCGTTCCTGCTCCTCTTCCTCAGAAGAAAAACTCAAGACAAGAGCCGTCAGAAGCTGGATCTGTTCATCGCTGAACTCATAGTTCGGCATCGATGACTCGGGGATCCCCAGGGCCGGGTAGCCGGGAGACACCCGCTGAGGATTCTTGAAATGGTCCTTCACCCAGTTGGCCACCGTCTGCTCGCCTTGCACGTACCGAAAGTCGAACTGATCCACTGACTTGCCCCAGGTTTCCGCCAACTCCGGCCCCACCAGCATCCCCTTCCCGTGCAGTGTGTGGCAGCCGATGCATCCTTTCTCCTCGAAGAGGGCCTTGGCCTGAACCAACCGCTCCGCCCCTTTCAGGCCGGAGATGTTCTGGTGGCAGGTGGTGCAGGTGCCGACCGTCAATCCTTTGGCAAGCAGCGGTTCTTCCCAGTGGGGAACAGGGCCGTGGGCATGACGTTTCGTAACCGCCGGCCCCTGCCCATGGTGGCAGATCGTGCAGCCCATCTCATTAAAGGGATGGGCGGCGAGGAACCCGGGGATCCCAAGGTCCGGGTGGGTCCGAAACGGCTGAGGCTGGTCCTTCATCTTCGAGTTGTCTATCCCGGTGTGGCAGGTGATGCAGCGGTCGGTCCGGTGCATCTCCGGCAGATAAATCTGAAGCACCTTCAAGGGGGTCCGGGCCTTGGCGGGGTCCTGCGTCACTGTCGCCAACCGCCGATAATATTCCGCCTGATAGCGCATCCACTCCGGGCTGATCTCCTGCCAGATGAGGACAGCGCCCATCAAGCCCAGCGCGAAGCTGGAGGCAATGAACAGCCGGTTCCAAACGCTGCGTTTCATCAGATGTTGAGGTTAAAATCCGGAAAACTAACGATGTACTTGATCTTTAAGACGTTTCGCAAAACGATCTTGACCGGCACGAAGAACATCACCAGCACCAGGAACATCACAACGAGGTATTTGATCGGCCCGAGCGACTTGTAAAAATCTTTAAAGAAAATCTTGGGGATCAGCATCCCAAGCGCCCCATACCCCAGCAGGAAAACGAGCCCCAGCCAATTGGGCATGTTGTGCAGGCCTATCTGGGAGGTCGGGCGGAAGTGGTCCCATTTCTCCCACGGCAGGTACAGCTCCCATCCCGGCCCCCGCATGTAATAGCCGATGAAGATCAGCCCGAACCAGAGGACCAGCCCATAAGTGAAGATGCCGGTGGCGAACTTCCTGTTCTTGAAATTGTAGTAGCCGACGCCGGTCGGGTTGATGTCCAGGTAAGGAATCGCTATCAACCCCACCAGAATCAAGGTCGGCAGAACCACGCCGGCCATCCACGGGTCGAAATAAACCAGCAGCTCCTGGAGCCCCACGAAGTACCACGGCGCCTTGGAGGGGTTCGGAGTTTTGTTCGGGTTGGCCAATTCCTCCAGCGGGGCATGGCCAAAGACCGACCAGATCACTAAAATCGCCGTGATTGCCAGCAGGGCTACGAACTCCCGGGAAACAAGATTCGGCCAGGTGAAGACCTTCTCCTGCAGCGCCTCCGGATGTTTTTTCACCCACTCTTCAGGAAGAACCCCCTTGCGGCGCTCTTCTTCCGGCGGGAGCGGGATCGCCGAGAATTCGTCCTTGCGGACCCGCCACAGATGCACCGAGACGAGGATGATGAAGATCAGCGGCAGGAAGACGCAGTGCAGCACGTAGAAGCGAAGCAGCCCTGATTGGCCGACGATCTTCGAGCCCAGCAGGATGAACCGGGCGTCCATGTCCGGCGTCACGATGGAAAAGGGCCCTTCGGAACCCAGGATCGGGCTGTTGGCCGCCATGTTGGTGCCCACGGTGACGGCCCAGATCGCCAGTTGATCCCACGGCAGGAGATACCCTGTAAAGGAAAGGAGAAAGGTGATGAGCAGCAGGATCACGCCGACCACCCAGTTGTACTCCCGCGGCGGCTTGTAGGCCGAGCGGTAAAAGACCGAAGCCATGTGGAACATGACGAGCAGGACCATCACATGGGCCGACCACCGGTGCATGTTTCTTAGGAAAGGTCCGAACGGGACCACGAACCGCAGATCCTTCATGTCCCAGTAGGCGTGCTCAATCGTCGGGCGGTAGTAGAACATCAGCAGGACGCCGGTCAAGGTGAGCGACAGGAACAGGTAGAAGCTCAATCCCCCCAGCCCCCACGTGTAACGATATCTCAGAGAAGCCGGGCGCACCTTCACCGGATGGAGATGCAGGAAGACGTTGGACAGCACCATCAGCGCCCGGTTGCGCGGCGTGTCCTGGTAGCTGTGCCGGAAAATCGACTTCCAGATCTTGGAGGTCCGGATCACCCGGGCGATGTCGCTCAGCTTGGCTTGGAATTTAGACATTTACACTTTCACCTTCAGGTAAGCGTCTGTTTTATTCCAGTCTTTCGGATTTCGGAATCGGGTGCTGATGTCCACCACGACCTGCCCGTCATCCGCCAGCGCCACCTTGCACCGCTCCAGCGGGCGAGGGGCCGGGCCTTCAAAGTTGATGCCGGTCCGGCGGAAGCCGGAGCCATGGCACGGGCACTTGAACTTGTTCTGCCCTTCCAGCCAGTTCGGCGTGCAGCCCAGGTGGGTGCATCGGGCGAAGATCACGAAAAGCCCGCCCCCTTTCTCGATGGACTCCCGTTCGACCCAGATCCGGTATTTCTTTTTCCATCGCTCGTCCACCTGGCCCAGCGGATAGTCTTCCGGCTTGCCGATTTTAAAGATGGATGGTGGATCGTAGGTGATGCGGGGGATAAAGTAGCGCAGGAGCCCGAGGGCCGAGCCGCCCAGGCCCGCCAGCACCGTGCCCCAGGCCGCCATCGTCAGAAATTCCCGACGGGTGAACCAGAGGTTCCAGACCTTGCTCTCGTCCACCTCCACCTGCTGCATGGACTTAAGCGGCTTCGAAGGCGGCGGGGGTGGAACTGGTGGCGTTGGCTGATCTGTCATTGCGAGGAGGCCCGCAGGGCCGACGTGGCAATCTCGTTTTTAAAGAGAGATTGCTTCGCTCCGCTCGCAATGACGCCTTGTTGCAAGCGCCCCATGAAATCGGTCAGCTGCTCTTCGATGATCGCGGAGCAGGCCTCCACCTCGTTCAGCCGCATCCGCAGGTTGGCCGAGGCGATTCCTTCCAGGTCATCAATGTCGTAGAGGTAAACGTTTTCAATCTGCCCGATCTGCGGATCCAGATTTCGCGGGACCGAAATATCGATGAAGAAAAGCGGGCGTTGCCGACGGACGGTCATCGCTCGGCGGACATGTTCCCGGGTCAGAAGGTAATGGTCTGCCGCGGTGGAGCCGATCACGATATCGGCCTTGGGGAGATACTCCTCCAATTCCGTCAGTGACACCGCCTGGCCGCCGACCGCTTCCGCCAGCGGACCAGCCGCATCCATCGAGCGATTCGCCACGAGAACCGAGCGAACACCCTGCCCCTTGAGATAGTGCAGTGTGGATTCCCCCACCTGGCCAGCACCCACAATCATGATCGTCTTGCTGGCCAAGTCCTGAAAGATCCGGCGGGCCAGCTCCACGGCGACCGAACTGACCGACGTGGCCCCCTGCCCGATGCGGGTCTTGGCACGAACCTCTTTGCCGGTCCGGATGGCGGTCTGGAAGAACCGATGAAAGGTTCCCCCGACCGAGCCGCAGGAAACCGCCTGCGTGTAGGCCTCCCGCACCTGGCCCAAAATCTCCGACTCGCCGACCACCATTGAGTCCAATCCGGCCGTCACGCGGAACAGGTGCCGCACCGAGTCCGGCTGGGAATACCAATAAAAGTGGCTGTCGGAATCTCGGAGATCCACGTGATGGAACCGGCTAAGGAATTCCTTCAGCCGCCCCTGCACGCCGTCCCGCGCGGGAAGCAGGGTGTACAGCTCGACCCGATTGCAGGTGGAAAGGATCACGCACTCCGGCACATCCAATTCCTGCCGGACAGCAGAGAGCGCATGCGGCAGCTTCTCCACCTGGAAAGCCAGCCGCTCCCGAAACTCCACCGGGGCGGTGCGATGATTCAACCCAAGTACGCCAATGTCCATATTCGTCATCCTGAGTCCCGCGAAGCGGGACGAAGGATCTCGCTTTTAAAAAAAGACGTGTCGACCACCGATGAAATAATTCACGCCCACAAAAGTAAACATCACCAACACGAACGACATCACCGACATCCAGACCACCCGGCGGCCACGCAACCCCACCGTCGCCCGCAGACCCAACACCACGGCATAGGCGGCCCAGGTGAGCAGACTCCAGATCTCTTTCGGATCCCAACTCCAAGAAGCGCCCCAATTCCTCCGGGCGAGGAACAGACCCTGCACCACCCCGAAGCTGAACAGCGCAAAGCCGATCCCCACCGCCCATCGGTTTACCCGATCAAGCATTTCCAAAGGAATCATCGGGCTGGAGAGAACACGGGAATCTTTGCGCTTGAGCCGACGCTCCTGGACGAGAAAAACCACACCGGTAAGAACCGCAACGAGGAAAGCTGCGTAGCTGATAAATATGATTGCCGCATGAAACCGGATCATCGAGTCGCCTTTTCGATCACTTGAAAATAGGCCTTTAATGCTTTCTCAAACACCCGCTTGCGCTGCTGGGTCCGGGGGATCTTCTTTTTAACTGCATCCCGGGCCCGCGGCATTGCCTTAAGCAGCCGGTCGAACTCCGGTCCATACCGGCGCTCCAGATCTTTCCGAATCCACTTGGCCAGCGCCGGGCTGACCCCGCCGGTGGAGATCGCCAGCACCAGCTTCCCCCGCCGCACCACCGAAGACAAGATAAAGGAACAGAGCCGCGGCTGGTCCACCACGTTGATCCAAATACCTCGACGCCGTGCCTCTCGCGCGGCCTGCTCATTCACCGGCTGATCATCGGTGGCGGCGATCACAAGCTGTGCGCCTTTCAAATCATCCGGTTGGAAAGCGCGCTTCCGCCAGCGGATCTTTTGTGCTCGCGCCAAACGCTGAAGTCCCCTGCCTAATCGCGGGCTGACCACCGTCACCCTCGCCCCGCAGGAAACCAACGCCTGGGCTTTCCGGTAGGCAATCTCACCGCCCCCGATGACCACGCAGGGGCGGCCCTTTAACTCTAGAAAAATTGGATAATAAGCCACAACCGGATAACCTAGAATTTCTTATTATGGCGGAATTTATTTCTAAAGACAAGGGGCTACACGTCATCCTGAGCGGATGTAGCACGAATGGAGGGGAGCTTAGCGAAGGATCTCTCTTTTTACGCTTCGAGGGCGAGGGACTTCAAATCCCGAAGGAACTGATGAAATCTCGTGTAGGTTTCGACTGCACTCCGCTTCACCCCGGCCCACTGGGCCAGAATCTCCGACACCACGCGGAAAAAGATCGTTCGCATCTTGGGAGTAATCACCTGCACGCTGATTCCAGCCCGGGCCGACATCGCGGCGAAAACTTTGCCCTCTTCTTCAAGGCCGACAAACTTGGCATTTCGGCGGTCCTGCCCAACAAGCTTCGCAATCGTAGCCACCGGATCATTCGCCACGTAGATGCCATGCTCCTCCAATCCGGAGAACCCTTGCAGAAACGGATACCGCTCCTCCAGCCCCGCCCCAATCACCGCCGCCGTCGTTCCCTGCGGAGCCGCCTCCTCCAGCCCACCCAAGAAATCCTGCACTCGCCCCTGCGCCGCCCGCCGCTCCTCCCGGCCGGCGGAGCCACGGCTTTCCGTCTCGATAACGGTGATGTCTTCTTTCTGGATACCCTGATTTCTCAGTTCCTTAAGGAATGCGGCCTCTTCCCGATCGAGGATCACCCAGGGCGTCCTGCCGGGCGCTTTGTTCCAAAAGATCAAGCGGTAATGAAGGTCTCTCCTCTGAGCAGGTTCCGCAAGTTCATCCAAAAGATGTGCCTCCCGAATCACCCGGCTGATTCCCTCTACCGCCGGACCTAATTCGCTGGGAATAAAAACACTCTCTTTCCGCTGATCAAGCTGACCAAGCACGTAGAAAAGGAAATGGAGTGAAAAATGCGGAGCAGAATACTCTAACGAAGATGGCGGCGGGGACAACGTCCTGAATTCAAAGAGCGGATCGCTCTTTCCTCTTACGAATACCTGCAAAAACTGTCCGGCTGTCTTTGGATTCTGGTAAGGCAGGCGGACATGAACGAGGGCTTCTTGTTCTAACGAACGGACACGCTCCGGCAAAAAGAGAAGACCCTTCGGAGAATTTTCCGGGGCCTCAGCATCTGCAATGTCAGCTGGCGGCTTCTCAAAGATCAAAACCTGATTATCGGCGCCCTCTTTAATATCCGTAGGATGAGACCGCCGGAGCAGTAATGGCACGTTTTGACCTTGGGTTCCGCTTCTGAACCTGATGATAAAAGTGATTCTATCCCCCAGACCGATGCTTAACATTCCCTCGTCATCTGGCCTTTTGACGACCCATCGTTTTTCAACCTTCTCCAAAAGCTCCCTGAAAAACTTCGAGTCTTTCAAAACCGCAAAAGACCGGCCATCGGAGGTTTCGCTTGCCTCCACAACCTCCGGATCCTCCGAAGAAAAGCGGAAGATCTCGAGTTGTTGATCGGGAAAGAGAGGACTCCGGTGAACAAGAATCCATGGGGTCTGCTCCAAATCGGTACCGGATCCGTTCTCGACACGAATGAGCCCCCAGGGAGAAATATTCCCGGGGTTTCCCTTGTCCAAAAAGACGCCCAGCGCCGGCGCATGTTCTTTCGGAATGGTAAACCGTGTTCCCCAGAGATCATGATCATAGCTCGATTCCTTTACCCCATACTTCAAAAGAAACTCCGCCAATCGATGAGCTTCTTCCGCTGTGGCAGGAATCTTCAGCAGGTCGCTAAATATCTGATAGGTTTTTATTGTCCAAAGATGCTTCGTCCTAAAAGACGGAATGCCGATGGGGCTTTCCCAAGAACGGCCCTTTTTATCCTCTACACGCAGGTAGACTCTTCCTTGGTAACGGTAGAGAAGTCCGAAGACAACCGGGGATTGCTCAAGATCAGGGGTCCCCCCTTTCCCGAGGTGGAACCCTATCAAACCGACAACATCCTGTGGGCGGATTCCTTCCGGAAAGAACGCTTGACGGATGAAAACAACATGCTTAGGCGGGATAAGGAAAGTTGTCCTGCCTTCTTCATTCTTTCGGCTTCTAGGAAAGCCCAGGTGCACGATTCCTTCCCCGGTCTTCCGTGTATTCAATTGGCCGCTATGCTCCTCCCACACCTTTGCCCCTGAGAGGGAGAGATAACTTCTTAAGATTTTCTGGGCTTTTTGGACCGACTCAGGCAATTGATCGTCCGGGACAAGGACCCCTTCCTTGACACCTGTAATATCCGTCTCTGGAACAGGCGCTCCTAATCCTAAGGCCTGCCGGAATTCCTGCTGAACAACGGAGTTCGATTCCTCCAGCCCGGCGGGCCGCAGGGCGAAGGCGGGATTTGGCAGGAGGAGCGTGAAGATTAGTAAAAAGGCTAAGATTCTGGTAAAACAAAAACCCTCTCGCATGAGGTGTATTTTCTCCTTTTACACAAAGTTTACCTGACCCATCAGCTAGGTGTCAAGGGTACAAACTTAGATTTAATAACATTAACTAAGGAGGAAGTCGGTGAGAGCAAGGAGGCTGGACTTGGCAGGAGAAGATAGGAACGGGGCGAGGGAGGCGCGGGCCTTGGCGAGATGGCGGTTAGCGATTCGTTTGCAGTAGACCGGGACTTGATGCTTGATCGCCTGCTCTTTGAGGAAGCGGTACTGGTCCTGCACCTGGGCGGCGGTGCGGGAGCCGTTGCCGGTGAAGCATTGGGCGAGATGACTGCGCAGTTTCGGCCCGGCGGAATCGCGCAGGTAGAGAAGCGGCAGGGTCATCTGGCCGAGCGCCAGGTCGGTGCCGAGCGATTTGCCCAGAAGATCCTGGTCGCCGACCAGGTCCTGCGTGTCATCCAGGATTTGGAACGCCAGACCGAAGCTGGTTCCGAAGATTCCTAAGCGGGTCGCTTGGCTTGTGGATGCGCCGCCAAGCAATGCGCCGGCCTCGGCAGAGGCCCCCATGAGGGAAGCAGTTTTCCAGTGAATGATCTTGAGATACTTCTCCCGGCTGAGGGTGAGGTCGTACTGATGCTGGATCTGCGAGACTTCCCCTTCGCAGACAATTCGCGCCGTGTCGGACATGAGGCGCTGGACCTTCGGGTTGTCCATCTCACTTAAGAGGCAAAACGCCTTGGAGTAGAGGTAATCGCCGGAGAGAACCGAAAGGGTGTCGCCCCACTTGGCATTGAGCGTGGCCAGGCCTCGGCGCAGAGAGGCGCCGTCGATCACATCGTCGTGCAGGAGCGTTGCGGTGTGGATCATTTCGACGGCGACCGCCAGTTTAATGGCCTTGTCATTCCCGCCCCTCGACGTCGCTCGGGATAAACTCCTGCGGGAATCGGATCCTCGCTTTCGCGAGGATGACATTGAGGACGAGGATGTTTTCGCAACACCGTATCCGAGCAGGGCCAGCGCCGGGCGAATCCTTTTGCCGGACATCCGGGCCACATGCCGGGTCAACTCCCCCATCAGGCTGGTCCGGAAGGACTCCTGGGCGGCGAGCTCCTTGACGAGCAGCGCTTCAGCGGCTTGCAGCTGCGACTGGATCGGGCGATAGATCTGGGTGAGTTCCATCAAAGACTCGGAGGATTTCGTATTGGGTGTTGCGCTGGGCCGGAACCCGGCCGGCC
>Ga0209515_10003647_pt1 | contig 21647 bp, 20 predicted proteins | sample Subgroupgradi54m_FD_187454 | JGI IMG/M metagenome (GOLD analysis project Ga0209515, IMG submission 187454) | Subsurface groundwater microbial communities from S. Glens Falls, New York, USA - GMW60B uncontaminated upgradient, 5.4 m (SPAdes)... ... | reverse complement strand
TGTATCCGCTGATCGTTGCACGCCCGGTCGTCGGATCGATCGAGTAGTTCGGGATTGGGAACTCCTCACCAATGTGCACCCTCGCCTCTTGGTTGTCCAACATCGAAATGCTGGGGTTCGAGGTAATCTTGGCATCGGTGCGCTGCTGGAGGAAGTTCAGGGCCATGCTAAAGGACGTGGGGGCGAGTGTGCCGAACGTGAACGTGCCGCCGGACTCGGTAACTCTTCCCTTCGATGGCGGGTTGGTCGTCGCCCGCGGGATAAACGAACTCAGGGTCCCAAATTCGGCCCCGCCAGGAAAGGGGAACGTTGAGGGGAGGCTGGCCCCGGTAGCGGTCATGGTCAAGCTGGGCGACCAGTTGATGCCAAGTCGCTCATCCTTCGACAGCCGCGTTTCCACGATCTTCGATTCGACCAAGACCTGCGGGGTGCGCTGATCGAGCCGGTCGATCACCTGTTTGATCTGAAACAGGCTGGCCGGGATGTCGGTCACGATGATGGTGTTCGTCCTCTCATCGAACTTCACCCGGCCGCGGTCCGAGAGCATCTCCGTGATGACATCCGGCACTTCTTTGGCCTTGGCGTAATCCAAGGGGAACACCTCGGTGGAGAGCGCTTCCTGCTCGAGTGACGTCACGGTCATCACGCGGACGATGTTGCCCTTGCGCTCGTAGGTGAACCCGTAGGTACGCAGCGTGATGTCGAGCGCCTGCTCCCACGGCACGTTGGTGAGCTTAATCGTCACCAACCCCTCGACGTCGGTGCCCGCCACCACATCGATCCCGCTCTTGAGCGAGATGATCCGCAGGACCTGGCGGATGTCCGCATCTTTGAAATCCACGCTGATGAGGCCGGTGGGTTCAAGAGACGTTGTTGGAGCGACTGGGGATGGCGCGCTTTCCGCAGGCGCTTCACTTACCACGCCTTTGCGTTCCGTCACGCTGGCATCGGGTGGGGACGCCTCCGAGACCGGCGGCTGTTCAGTGGGTGTCGGGCTGCTTTCTGGGGGGGGTGGAGGTACTGTCTCCTCTTCCTGCGCCCCCCAGACGAGGCCACCTTCGAACATGACCACGGCCATTGCTACGACGAACAGGCTGACGAACACGCTGAGCTTTTTCACCGGTCCTCACCTCCCTTTGGGCTCGTGGGGGGATTTCGGCGGCGTCTCAAAATCGATCTGAAGCACCAGTGGATCTCCCCCCGCGCTGAGCACCACGGCGTCTTTTCGAATCTCCAGGACTTCATAGATGCCAACGGTCTCGCCGACCTTGACCTCGGTATCATTGAGCATCGCAATGGATTGACCGTTCGGATCCCACAGGATCCCATAGAGCACCGGCTTGTCCGTATCGAGCGGCGTGCCTTTCTGGGTCCCGATGAGTTTTCCATCGCGCACGAGCGCCATGAAGGGGTCCCGATGGCCCTTGGCGTCATACACGAACGGCCCACGTGTCTTCGGCGGCGCCTCGGCGGCCCAGAGCGGGACCTGCGTACACACGGTGAGCGCCACGATGGCGATGATTACTGAAATCGGCTTTCCACAATCACTGTAATCATCGCTGAGTGGCATCTATCACTGTAATCTTCTTTTCAAAATCACTGGAATCTTCCCTTCTAAGACTTGGCGCCCTTTCGACTGGTCGAAAAGTAGGCCCGAATCAACAACTTGACGTTGTGGCGCTTGAACTCCTTCGGATTGGCCACGATGCGCAAGCTGGACACGCGCATCGGACGCCCCTCCGACTCCACGAGGCTGAGGAAGGTCCCCAACTGGTGGTAGCCGGCCGAGGCGTCGATCTGAATCAGCACGTCCTCGTACACCGCAGGCTCAACTGTCGACGACGACTCCTGGCTTGTCGCGGCTGGCTTCGTGCTCCCGGCCTGCTCATCCTTGGAGCGCTGCGGAAAGATGGCCTGGATTTTGACTTGCGTTTGGCGAGCGAGGTTTGAGAGCCGCTCCAGAACCACGGATTCTTCATCCCGAGGGGGGAGGAGGCTCCGGAGCACGGTCACCTTCTCATCCCACTGCGCGTACTGCGCCCGCAGAGCCGGTTCGTTCACGACCACGGCCTCAAGCGCCCGCACCTGTTGGCGCGCATCCCGGACCCGCTGGCCCAGGCTCGCCATCTCACGGCCCAGCGGCCCCAGGATCAAGGCCACGTACACGTAGCCAATCACGAGTGTGAGGGTCCCGACGAGCACGATGACCTTTCGCTCGCGTTTGGAAAGCGTTAACTTTTTCATCACGGTGGTGTTTCTGCAAGGGCGCAGTTCAAGGTGAAGTTCGTCACCTCGATCTCTCCGTCCTGGACGCGCTTGATCGACTCGATCTTGATCTCCTTGATCGCGGACATGAACTCCTTGTCCGCCTCCAGGCTCTGCACAAGCTGGGTCGGGTTGGCCTCTTCAATGGCTGAGCCGCGGATCACCAGCCCTTTCGCCGGATCGAGGGTCAGCTCGGAAAACCACACCCCATCTGCGGCCACGTCGGAGAGGATGTTGAGCCGTTTGGCCCAGAGCCCCTCCCCTTTCGCGACCCGTTGAAATGCGGCCTCCTGCGCGCGCAAATGCTCGAGAGAGCGCTGGAGCTTGTCCACCTCGAGCTTGCTCGGCGTCAAGGCTTGAATCTTCGCGTCGAGTTGGCGAAGCTGGTGGAGGTGAAGGACGATGGGCATGAAGAACAGAAGCGGCACGGCGACGAGGATTCCCACGATGATCCACATCAAGGGGGTCCGGTGAAATTGCTCGATGGGAGAAAGCGTTGGCTTGCGAAACTCTTCCGGGAGCAGGTTGATCTTTAACATATGACAGATTACAGTGATTTCAGAATACGATTACAGTGATTCAACAAACACCTCGTTCATTTGAACACCACCCGACGGATTTGACAGCTTGGATTTCCAAAGTTCACCAGTAAACCGACAGGAAGTCCTGTGGCTTTGAGATAAGCCAGGACCTGCGCCTCGAATACCTTCGGGATGAGACCGGTCACGGCTTTGACCTCAACGACGACACGCCCCTCGACGAGCAGATCGATTTTAAACGAGCCGACTCGAGCGCCACGGAACGATACTTGGAAATCTCGCTCGCTCTCATTGAGGATCCCTAATTGATCCAACGCCCGCTTCAACGCGCTGTGATAGATTTTCTCTGGGAAACCAGGACCGAGCTCGCTGTGAACTCTGAAACAGCATCCAATCACCCGTGCTGTCAATGGATCGTTCTGCATTAATCACTGGAATCATCTTTCACAATCACTGTAATCATTCAGTTCTCAGGGCTAACCCATACGCGACGGCGAATTGGGTAGGGAGCTCCTGGATTGGGGTCCACGGGATCACCGCTTGCGTAAGGTGAGCCTTCAGCCCCTCAAGAAATGGCTTGGATTGGCTTAAACCCCCGGTGACGAGAATGTCCTCAGGCGCCTGGTTGAAGCGATTCTCGAAGTAGTCAAAGGACATCTGGAGCTCGCTCGCCAGCGCCTCGCTCGAGAGTTTCAGCGCGTTCAACATCTCGGGGCTCGGCTGGTCCTGGGCGAGCGCCTGGGTCACCGCGTCCGGGTCGCTGCCGAGCTGTTCGGCAATGTTGCGGATGAGCTTGTCGCCTCCCCAGGGGATGTCGCGCACAAGGTACGTCACGCCGCCCCGAATGATGACCAAGTTCGTCAACTGTCCACCCACGTCGATCAGCGCCTGCGTCTTCTTGAGGCGCTCGCCGCTCGCCGTCTCGAGGAAGGCGTTCGCGAGGGCAAGCGCATCCACATCGATGCGGTCCACGTTGAGGCCCGCGCGCTTGGCCCAGTCGATGCGCCGCTCGAGCAGGTCCTTCTTGCACGCGACGATCAGCACCCACGCCTTGTTGCCATCGGAAGGACCCAGCACCGCGCCATCCAGCACGACCTCCTGGACGTTAAACGGCAGGTACCGCTGCGCCTCGAACGGCAACGCCTGCTTAAACTCATCCGACTTCATCTTCGGCAGCTCGAGGATGCGCATGATGACCCATTGCCCGCTCACCGAGAGGTTGACGCTGACGACTGGCATCTTGAGGTTCGCGACGGCGGTCTTGATCGCCTCGGAGGCATCCGACAGCCGCGCTTCCAGCGGCACGAGGCTCTGGCCGACCACGGGCCGCCGCCCATCCACCTTCTTCGCCCCCAACGCGACCACTTTCACCGACGTCGCCCCGACGTCGAGGCCGACAGTGAGCTTTGGCTCTTGCTGCTTGACAGTGGTCAGACGCTTGAAGAGACGTTCCGCGGCAGGCTTGAGCAGGTTGGCAAACGGTAGGGAGAGCATCGAGAGCTAGCAGTCGACCATGGAAGAGGAAGGAATCAACCTACAAGAAATCCTCTCAGATGTTACGGTTACACCCATGAGCAGGCAAAGAGACAGCCCCAGATCCCACCTGGGGCCATCTCTCACATCCTTAATACTACAACTCCCAGATTGTTGCCACAGTGTCTCTCTGCGTCTTACGGACACGTCGCGTTCGGCGCCACATCAATCGTCTGACTCGCCACCGTCGCTTGCGCATCCTGGACCGCGGTCGTGCAGTGGCGGATGAGCCCACTTTCATTTACAAAGAACGATCTGGTGCCAGTATTGTTGAGGGTCAGCGGCGTGGTCTGAACTGTATAGGTTGCGCCACTCGCAACCGGGGTGTAGGTCCACTTATACCCTTGCACCAGTCCTGTGGCGGCCGTCGCACCTCCAGCCATCGTATTGCAGAAGGAGGGTGGCCCAAAATCTGGATCAGGCGCCAGTCCTGCGGCACAGGCGGCAGGGACAGCGCCGGCCCCGTACATCGAGGTTAGCCAGGTGCCCGCGGTTGTTGGGTAGGTATTTTGCGTGGAACGGAACATCTCCAACGAAGATACAACGGCTCGTGTATTCCCGATCGCAGCCGACTCGTTCGCCGCGGTCCGGCCACGGAGCACGTTCGGAATCGCGATGGCGGCCAAGAGCGCGATGATCGCCACCACGATCATAATTTCGACGAGGGTAAACCCTCGTTCTGCTATTCGTTTCATTGTCGTTCCCTCCTTTAATAAGGTTATCGATAAAACCGTCTTTGCTTCTGGCTTACTGCCTACTACTTACTGCTTACCCCTGACTCTCCCCTTTCACCTCCCTCCTCTGCCACGGAGGGGTCAGATCCGCCTGAGTCATTTTCTGCCCGTCGGCGTCAGGGCAGAAAATGAAAAAACCATTGCCGCAAGACATGGCAATGGTTCTGTCTCATCCTAGCGGCAACCCAGCCACCCTGTGTGAGTGAGTCAGTGATTGAGTGAGCACATCTGAGACACTCACCTTTGCAGCGAAGGCTCCGGGAAGAGCATTCGCTGATCACTCAGCTCACTCGCGTGCTCCCACAGGGTCTGTGGCTTTCCCTGCCCGCCAATCTCGTGTCGCTGTCGTCTTGCTGCGACCGAGTGGCAGCAGGCCCCCCTACCCGAATTGCTCCAGGCAGGCGGGCGACCCCGCCTCACGGCGAGTGTGGCTTTTTCGCCTTCCTGATTGTCAGCGTCCGCTGACCCAGATTCACGCTGGATGAAACCGCTACGTACCCAGGGTCATTCGGACGATCCGTAGTAACTATGCCATAGGGGGTGGCGCCGCGTCAAGAAATTCTTTTTGAACACCACAGAATTCTCCAGAAACACAGAGGGTCGTTTTCGACAGTCTTCCTCTGTGGCCTCTGTGGTCTCCAGGGAGAGATTTCCCCCTCCACCCTTCTGTGTCTCTGTGTCAGTGGCTGACGAGCGTGGAGATCTGGAAGATGGGCAGGAACAGTGAGATGACGATGCCCCCGATGACCACTCCCAGGATTGAGATGACGAGCGGCTCGATGAGGCTGGTCAGGGCTGTGACCGCCGCATCCACTTCGTTCTCATAGAAATCCGCAATCTTGCCGAGCATCTTCTCCAGCTCGCCGGTCTTCTCGCCCACGGAGATCATGCGGGTGACCATGGGGGGGAACACCTTGCTCATCGCCAGAGGATCCGCGATGTTCTCCCCCTCCTTGATGCTCGTGCGGGCGGCCATCACCGCCTGCTCGACGACCTTGTTCCCTGCCGTCTTCGCCACAATCTCCAGGGAACCCAAGATCGGCACGCCGGATTTCACCAGGGTGGCGAGTGTTCTGGCAAAGCGCGCGACGACGAATTTCTGGAGGAGTTTGCCGATAATGGGAACGTGAAGGCTCGTCCGGTCGAACCACAACCGTCCCTTCGGACTGCTGATATAGGCTCGAAAGAGGGCAATGAGCAGCACGAAGACAATGACCTCGTAGACGAGGTACCGACCCATGAACTCGCTCAGGCTCAGCAGCAGTTGTGTGGGAAGCGGCAGCTTGCCGCCCAGCGAGATGAAGATCTCCTTGAACTTCGGGACGATGACGATGAGGAGGAAGCTCGTGATGCCGCAGGCGAGGATCGAGACGAACGCCGGGTAGAAGAGGCTCGCCTGGACCTTCCGCTGCAGGATCGTGACCTTCTCGAGGTAGCTCGCCACCCGGTCGAGGATTTCATCGAGCCGCCCGGAGGACTCGCCGGCCCGGATCATGTTGATGAAAAAGTCCGAAAAGATCTTGGGGTGCCGCGCCACCGCCTCCGAGAGGCTTAAACCCGACTCGATGTCGTCCCGGATCTTCTTGAGCGTCTGGCCGAACTGCTTGTCCTCCATCTGCTCGCCGAGCACGTCAAGCGATTGGGCGATGGGGATGCCGCTGTCCACCATCGTGGCCAGTTGGCGGGAGAAAATCACGATCTGCTCGGACTTGACCCTGGCCTGGCCCACCTTGGAGAGAAACGAATTGCCCTGGGTCCGCTCATCGATCGAGAGGACGACGAACTCCTGCTTCCACAGCTGCTCGATGAGCGCCGCGCGGGACTTCATGTCGAGGGTCCCGCTGTGGGTTTTGCCGGACTTATCTTTCACCACATACGTAAACGTCGCCATGGCTGACTCCTTGGTGTGAGATTACACTGTAATCATCTTCACTCCGCGGTGGTCACCGCGAGCACTTCCTCCAGCGTCGTGACGCCCTGCTGCGCTTTCCTGAACCCGTCCTGGCGCAGGGGGATCATCCCCAGCGACTGGACCGCGTAGTCCTTGATCTCCCACGAGTGCCCCCTCGAGATGATGAGCTCCCGGACGCGCTCATCGACTTGGAAGACCTCGATGATTCCCATCCGGCCTTTGTAGCCGGTATCGTTGCACGTCTTGCAGCCGCTGGGCTTGAAGAACGTGGCATCCTTCGTGGGGCGGATCTCCAACCGCTCGAGGAGTGCTGGGGCGGGCTCAAACCGCTCGCGGCACTTGAGGCAGAGCTTGCGCACCAACCGCTGCGCCTCGATGAGGTTCACACTCGAGGCGACCAAAAACGGCTCCACTCCCATGTCGATCAGCCGGGTCACGGCCGAGGGGGCATCGTTGGTGTGGAGGGTCGAGAGGACGAGCTGGCCGGTGAGGCTCGCCTTCATGGCGATGTCCGCGGTCTCGAAGTCCCGGATCTCGCCGATCATGACCACGTCCGGGCTCTGGCGCAGGATGGCTCGCAGGCCGCTGGCGAACGTCAGGTCGATCTCCGCGTTCACCTGCATCTGGGTGATCCCTTCCACTTGGTACTCGACCGGGTCCTCGATGGTAATGAGGTTCTTCGTCGGGTGGTTGAGCTGGTTGAGGACGGAGTACAAGGTGGTGGACTTGCCTGAGCCGGTGGGCCCCGTGACCAGGATCATCCCGTACGGCCGTTTGACGGCCGACTTAAACTGCTCAATCGACTCCGGGAGGAACCCAAGGTTGTCCAGCCCAATCGAGAGGTTGGACTTATCGAGCAGGCGCAGGACGACCTTGCCCCCTTTCGTAATCGGCAGGACGGAGACGCGGAAATCGACTTCCCGCTCCTCCAGTTTCACCTTGAACCGGCCGTCTTGCGGCAGCCGCCACTCGGTGATGTCCATGCCGGACATGATCTTCAAGCGCGTCAGGATCGGACTCTGGATCGACTTGGGCAGGCGGTGGGAATCGATGAGATGCCCGTCCACCCGGTACCGCACGCGGAGCGAATGCTCCGACGACTCCAGGTGGATATCCGAGGCGTGCCGGCGCATCGCCTCGATAACCATGAGGTTGATGATGCGCACGACCGGGGCGGTCTCCTCCTTGGACTCGTCGAGCAAGATTGCCACCGCGGTATCGATGTTCTCCTCTTCTGGGCCGCTCCCGTCCGCTGGTGTCTTCTTCTCTTCAGCCGTGAGCGTGAGACCCGCCTGGCTGGTATAGACCTGCTCGATGGCCGCCACGACATCGGTCTCCGGCGAGAGGACGGGGTCCACCTCCACCTGGGTGAGCGCCTTGAGGTCATCGATGGCGAAAATGTTCAGGGGATCCGACATCGCCACCACCATCCGATCCCCGAACTTCGCGAGGGGGACAAGGTTGTGCTGGCGCGCGATCCGTTCGGGGATGAGCTTCACCACATCCGGCTCGATGAGGTACTTCGCCAGCGAGATCATCGGGATGCCGAGCTCTTTGGAGAGCAGCTCAGTCAGTTTCGATTCCGGAATGACCCCGCGTTCGATCAGCAGCCGCCCGAAGCTCTGCCCGCCCTTGGAGGATTCGGCGATGAGCGGATCCAACTGATCCTTCGTCGCGAGCGATTGGGCGATCAGCACCTCTGAGATGCGCTGCTTGAAGTTGCTCATATTAGAATCCCACACCACAGAACCACAGAATGGCCACAGAGCCACAGAGAAAACCGTCAGATAGACCTTCTGTGCCTCTGTGGAGCTTCTGTGCCCTCTGTGGTGTCGTCCGGATCATCCGACCACCTCGCCGACGGTCGTGCGGAAGATCTCATCGAGCGTCGTGACGTGCGCCTTCACCTTCGCGATCCCGTGTTCCCGCAAGGTCGTCATCCCCTGGCGACGCGCCATCGCCTCCACCTCGCGCTCCGGGGCTTTCTGCAACACCAACTCACGAACTTCCTGAGTCAGGACCATCGTCTCCGCGATGACCTCGCGTCCGACGTAGCCGGACTGAAAGCACGTCCGGCAGCCCTTGCCCCGTATGAGCTCAAGCGGCTCTCCCTGCTCATCGACCAAGCCGAGCTTGGCGGCCACCCCTTTCGCGAGCGGGTACGGCTCCCGGCATTTCGGGCACACCTTGCGGACCAACCGCTGGCCGACCACGACCATCAGGCACGAGTTAATCAGGAACGGCTCGATCCCCATGTTGGTGAGCCGCACCACGGCGCCGGCCGCGCTGTTGGTGTGCAGCGTGCTCAAGACCAGGTGGCCCGTGAGCGCGGACTTCACGGCCATGTCCGCGGTCTCGGCATCGCGGATCTCCCCGACCATGATGATGTCCGGGTCCTGCCTGAGGATGGAGCGCAGCGCCTTCGCAAAGGTCAACCCGATGTCGGCTTTGGCATTGACTTGGTTGATGCCCTCGAGCTCGAACTCGACCGGATCCTCCACGGTGACAATGTTCCTCGTCGGGCTGTCGACCATTTTCAGGAGCGAGTAGAGCGTCGTCGTCTTCCCGGACCCCGTGGGACCCGTGGACAGGAGCATCCCGTGCGGGCGCTTCGCGCACTCCTTGAGCTGCTCGAGATCCCGCGCGGCAAAGCCCAGCGTGTCGATGTTGAGTTTGATCTCTCCCTTGTCGAGGATCCGCAAGCACACGTTGCCGCCGTAGTTGGTCGGCAGGATGGAGACCCGGAAGTCCACGAGCCGGCCGTCGACGCGAAAATTGAAGTGGCCGTCTTGCGGCAGACGGTTCTCGGCGATGTCCAGCTCCGACATGATCTTGATGCGGGAGACGACGGCGGAGTGGAGTTGCTTCGGCGGCGCCTGGCCTTCCTTGAGGAGGCCGTCGACGCGAAACCGCACGCGCGAGGTCTGTTCGCGCGGCTCAATCAGAAGATCTGAGGCATGCATCCGCACCGCCTTGGTGATCAGGGCATTCGCATAGCTCACGACCGGAGCGACGTCCGTCGGCTTGAAGAGGGTCTCGCCGTCGTCATCAACCAGCCCGTCGGCCCCTGTATTCGTCGTCGGTTCTTTCTGCTTCGGAGCCATCTCGCGGAGGGTCTCCTCCACCCCCATGCCGTAGTACTGGTCGATGGCTTCTTGGACCTCCTTGGAGGTGGTGAGGAGCGTGTTGATGGACAACCCGGTAGCCGTCCCGATCGCATCCAGCGCAAAGACATTCAGGGGATCCGCCATCGCGACCGTCAGGGTTTGGCCGATGCACGAGACCGGCACGAGTTGATACTGGCTCGCGATGTCCCGGGAGATGAGCTTCTTGAGGCTTGGATCGAGCCGCATGCGACTGAGGTTGATCGGCGGGATCCCCAACCCCGCGCTGACCGCGGCGAGGAAGTCGGCCTCCTTCACCAGCCCGCGCTCCGTCAGGATCTTCTGGAAGCTTCCTCCCTTGGCCTGCTGGATCGCCAGAATTTCATCCAGCTTCTCCCGCTCGATGAGCTTGCGGGAGAGCAGCGCGTCGATAATCCGTTGTTTGAGGCTCGGCATCTGGCTCACGCGGATGTGTTGTTCGACGCGCGCTTGTAGTACTTGTCGATCGCCGTCGTGATGTCGGTCGGGGTGCTCACGAACGTCTGCACGACGCACTTCGTCAACAGCTCGATCTCCTCAATCGCCTGGACGTTGGAGGGGTCGGCCATCGCCAACGTCAGGGCGTTGCCGATCCGGTCAATCGCGATGAGGCAGTACTGCTTCGCCGTGGTTTCTGGAATGAGCGCCGTGAGCTCGGTGTCGATCTCGTACTTGCTCAGCGGCAGGTACGGGAAGCCGTACTGCGCGGTGAGCGCCAGGGCCACTTCGTCTTCGGTCACCGCGCCGTGCTGGATCAGGATCTGGCCTAACATCCCCCCATGCTCCTTCTGGTGGGCGAGCGCCCGCTCGAGCTCCTTGCGGTTGATGACCCCGCGCTCGAGCAGGACTTCCCCGATCCGCTTCGTGATGATCCGTCTGGCTGCCATTCCTCTGGAGGTGTCTGACACCTTTAGGTGTCTGACACCGACTCCTCCGTCATCGATTCATGAGCCTCATGAGGTCGTCCGGATCGCCGGATCTGGCTACGGCGTGATCCAGGCTGATGACCCGGTTGACGTAGAGCTCGTAGAGCGTCTGGTTCATCGTCCGCATCCCTTCCTTCTGACCGGTCTGGAGGATCGAGTAGAGCTGGTGGATCTTTTGCTCCCGGATGAGCGACCGGACCGCGTGGTTGACGAGCAGGATCTCACTGGCGAGGACGCGCCCCCGACCGCTCGCCTTGGGGATGAGCTGCTGAGAAATGACCCCGAGGAGCTCCAGAGAGAGCTGCACCCGAACCTGGTTCTGCTGGTGCGCCGGGAAGACATCGACGATCCGGTTAACGGTCTGCACCGCATCCGAGGTGTGCAGCGTCGCGAGGACCAGGTGGCCGGTCTCCGCCACGATCAGGGCGGTCTCGATCGTCTCGAGGTCGCGCATCTCACCGATGAGGATGATGTCGGGATCCTGCCGCAGCACATGCTTCAGCCCCTGAGCGAAGGACTGCGTGTCATTCCCCACTTCGCGCTGGTCGATGATGGAGCGCTTGCTCGCGTGGGTGTACTCGATGGGGTCCTCGATCGTGACGATGTGGAAGTCGTGGTTGGTGTTCAGGTAGTCCACCATCGCCGCAAGCGACGTCGTCTTGCCGGAGCCCGTCGCCCCGGTGATGAGGACGAGCCCCTTCGGTTTTTCGCACAGGTCCGTCGCGACCTGCACAGGCAGCCCGAGCTCGGAGAACGACAGGATGCGGAAGGGCAGCGTGCGGATCGCGCAGCCGATGTAGCCCTGCTGCACGAAGTAGTTGCCTCGGAAGCGGGCCAGCCCCTCAACCGAGAACGCGAAATCCAGCTCCTTCCAGCGCTCGAACCGCTCCACCTTCTCCGGGGAGATAATGCTGTACGCGAGCTCCTTGACGTCATCGCCGGAGAGCTGCGGGAAATCCATTGGGACGAGCCGGTCATCGAGGCGCATATGGGGAGGCTGGTTGGCGCTCAGGTGGAGATCAGTCGCTCCCTGCTCCACGACAATCCGCAACATCCCTTCCATCGTCGGCTTGGTCGCGACGGCCATCAGTGTCCCCCCTTGTTGTGGTGCCGGTTCATCATGGCATTGACGATCCGTTGCTCGAACTGTTCGGCCTTGGTGATCCCGTCCCCGGTGAGGTTGAGCCGCTTCATGGCATTGACCATCGCGGCGAGGATCTGGTTGCGGGAGAGCTTAATACCGGAGGAAAACTGCGCGTCCTTCCCGATCTTGTCGAGGTAGTCCACCTGCTCCCGATTGAGGGAGGCGATGACCCGATGGGCGTACTGATGGTTCGTGGGGTCGTCCTCGTATCGCATGTTCGAGATGATTCCAGTGAATCACGTCCTGTCATCACAGAAGAAAAAATCGCAGACGCCCTGTGAAAAGGCCGCCTGCGATACGTTCCGGTGGCAGCCCAGCTACCCCAAAGGGTCTGTGGCTTTGCCTGCCCGCCTATCTAGCATGCCGACCGCATTGCTGCGACCGACCGCGAGCAGACCCGACTACCCGGATCGCTCCAGGCAGGCGGGCGTCTCTGCCTTACGGCAGAGTTGCCTTTTTCACGCGGATGTGGGAACTATATCACACCCTGCACAAAATCATCAAATCGCTTTCAAAGAAAATCTCCTCGGTGCGTTTGCGACAAGTCTCTTTTGACACTTTATCACTTACGCGGTCGAACGGTGGATGCTCTGGAGGAGCCCCAGGGCGAACCACACCGTCACCATCGAGGAACCTCCGTAGCTGATGAAGGGCAGCGGAATCCCGACGACCGGCAGGATCCCCATGACCATTCCGATGTTGACGAACGCCTGGTAGCCGATCCAACATGCGATTCCCGTCGCGAGGAGCCGTCCCTGGGGATCGGTCGTTCTCAGCGCCAGCGAGGTCGCGCGAGCGAGGAGGAGGCCGAAGAGCAGGATCACGCTCAGGCATCCGAGGAAGCCCCACTCCTCGCCGATCACCGAGAAGATGAAGTCGGAGTGGCGCTCGGGAAGGAAGTTCAACTGGTTCTGTGTTCCTGACAACCAGCCCCGACCCACCAGTCGCCCTGAGCCGATGGCGATCGTGGATTGGATGATCGTGTAGCCCGCCCCCAAGGGGTCCGCGTGCGGATTGAGGAAGATCAACAAGCGCTCGCGCTGATACGTTTTGAGGAGGTGCCAGGCGACCGGCAGGAGCCCAAGGAGGCCGCCACCCAACACGCCGAGGACTCGCCGTGATGCCCCAGCGACCCACGCCATCCCAAGCCAGATGGCGCAGAAGATTGAGGCCGAACCGAGGTCTGGCTGGAGGAGGATCAGCGCGGCGGGTGGGCCGATGAAGAGAAGCGACATCCACACTGTCCGCTGAGAGAGGGACCCTTCTCCAGCGAGGGAGCGCGCCAGGAGCCAAATGGTGGTCAGCTTCCCAAGCTCGGAAGGCTGGATGCTCAGGCCAAAGACGGAGAGCCAGCGAGTCGCGCCCAGCCGCACCGCACCGGCTACCAGCACGAACGCCAGGGCAAGCACGCTCACACCGTAGGCGAGCCACGCGAGGTCTGTCCATCGCCGGTAGCTCGTCCGCGCCACCCCGAGAGAGACGAGGCAGCCGATGATGATCCACGTCACATGGCGGAAGGCCAGCGTGGGGTTGAGCGTCGCGGTGGCGCTCACCATGGCGATGCCGCTGATGACCGAAAGCCCCAGGGCGGCCGCGTACAAGGCTCGATCCCACACCGATGAAGATCGCAACGACAGCCGCATCAGGAAGCCTCTGGACTCGCCGTCAGGCGCGGCTCGTCGCTCGCTGGAAGACCCACGCGCTCACAGATCGCCCTGGCCAGTTCTGCCGGCCAATCACCCCCCGAACCCCCGCGCTCGGCGATGATGGCGAAGGCTGCGCGCGGGTGTTCGATGGGACAGAACCCCACGAACCACGCATGCGTTTCTCCAGCGACACCCGTCTGCGCAGTACCGGTCTTCCCCGCAATCGTCACGCGCTCGCTGAACGCTCGGTGCCCGGTCCCGGCGGGATGGCGGACGACCGATTCCATGCCCTTCCGGACAGTCTGAATGGTCGCGGTCGACCAGGGGAGACGTCGGATTGACGTCGAATGGGCCACCGGTCGCTCCGCAATCGAGGCCACAACCCATGGCTCCGCGGCCCATCCGGCATTGGCGAGGCTGCAGGCCATCATGGCGGCCTGCAGCACTGTGATCAGCACTTCCCCCTGTCCCATGGCCAGCAGCGCGACTTCTCCTTCCGTCAGCCGGCGCTGGGGAAGATGCCCGGCCTGTTCCTCAAGCGACCAGCCCGTACGGTGGGAGAAGCCCATCTGTTCCATCGCCGTCCGCAATCGCTGCGCGCCGAGCCTGCGGCCGAGGTGCATGAAGTACACGTTGCAGGACTGCAGGAGCGCCTCGTTCAACGTCATCGGTCCATGGCCGTCCCGGTACCAACAGTGGATCGTCCGATCGCCGATCTGCAGCGAGCCAGGACAGTGGATCACGGTCGAGGGGGTGATGACCTTGTGCTCGAGCGCCGCGGACGCCGTCACCAGCTTGAGGATCGATCCGGGCTGGTACACGCCGACCGCGGCGCGGTTCATGAGCGGTGAGCTCGAGGCGTTGAGGAGCCGCTCGACCTCGGCCGTGTCAGACGTGACAAACACTCCTGGGGAAAACGTCGGCAGGCTCGCCATCGCCAGCACCTCGCCCGTCGCCGGGTCCAACACGACGGCCGCTCCCGGCCGATTCCCAAAGAACCCTTCGATGCGCGACTGGAGGTCGGCGTCGATCGTGAGGACGACCCGCGCCCCGGCGACCGGGCTGCGCCGATTGAGCACGCCCACCTGCTGCCCGCGGTGGTTCACTTCCACGATGAGCCCACCGGAGCGGCCGCGGAGGGCGTGATCCAGCAACCGCTCGACCCCCATGCGCCCCACGAGTTCTTTCGGCCTCACACCGTAGGGCTTCAGGAGAGGCAGCTCCTCGGCCGTCGGCTGGCTCAGATATCCCACGAGATGCGCCGCCGTCGTCTGGAGGGGATACGAGCGCACCGGCTCCGCCCTGATGAGGAGCCCAGGCCATCGTCGTCGCTCTTCTTCCAGACGGATCGCGACCTCTTTCGGGACGCGGGAGACGATCGTCACAGGAAGGAACGCGCGACTCTCGTCCCGGCGAAACGTTCGGCTCAACTCCGCTTCAGGACGGCCGACCACGCTGGCCACTCGGGCCAGGACTCCGGCGAGGTCTTCGACATCCTGCGGCACCAGCGCGACGCGAAAGACCGTCTCGTTACCGGCCAGGACTCGACCCTCGCGGTCCACAATGAGCCCTCGGGGGGCGGGATCGGGAATGAGGCGCAGCCGGTTCTGGTCGGCCAGGTCGCGGTAGGCGGACCCCTGAAGGAGCTGGAGATGGATGCAGCGGAGAACGAGCGCGGCGAATCCGATGAGCAGTCCGACTCGAAGCCCATGGACGCGGTGCTCCATCAGCGTACGCACAGACTCCGGACACACGGCAGGCTCAATCCCGTGACAGCGACGCGGACGGCCGCGAAGGCGAGGAGGGGCCACGACCAGAGTCGTTCAAGCCCCAGCAACCCCAGCGTCATGAAGGCGCTGAGAATCAGGACGACACACCCCTGGATCCTCCCATCCGTCGTATCCCACCGGTGAGCCGAAAGCTGGACGAGTGTCCCGCACAGGAGATAGCCGAGAAAAATCTGGGCAGGAAATCGAACGGCTCCTAGCATCATGAACAGTCCCGCCATGACAGACGCCATGAGCCAGCGCCTCGGCCGCAGGCTCACTCCCAACACCAGGCCAACCAGCGTCAAATCCGGCACCCACCAGGGCGAGGCGATGAGGCGGGCCAGCAGCGCGTGGGCGACCAGACACCATGCGAGGATGGACATGGGTTACTTTGCAGGCAGGCACAGCACCTCTTCCAACTGGCCAAGACGCGCGGCCGGACTCACCCATGCCGAGGCGACTCCGGATGCCTCGTCCCGCATGACCCGCACCACCGTCCCGAGGACGAGCCCTTTCGGGAAGGAGCCTTTCAGACCTGCGGTCACGACCCGATCCCCCTCCTGGAGATCGGCGCGGTCGTCCAGGTAGATCAACTCGCACTGACCTCGACCTCGGCCCACCAGCAATCCGGTCTCCCGCGAGCGTTCGATGAGCGCAGCCACACGCGTCTCGGGATCTGTAAGCAGCAGGACCAGTGCGCTCGAAGGCTGCAGCTCGGCCACACGCCCGATGACGCCGGCGCCGTCGAGGATGACGGTCTCTACCGTGAGGCCGTCGCGCTCGCCCTTATCCAACAACACGGCTTGGGGGCTCGGAATAGTCGCCCGGGCGATGACGCTGGCGATCACGCCGTGGGGGGAGGAGGCGCCCTTCAGTAAGGTCTGGCTGCGCTCGGTGTGGCGGACCTGTTCGCGCAGCTGCGCGATCTCGAGCTGCAGCCGGGAGAGCTCGCTGCGAAGACTGGCGTTCTCACGGCTGAGCGACGGCAGGCGCGGGAGGGTGAGCAGGACGCGCACCGCGGTGGTAGTCAACGTAAAGGGCAAGCGCAGGACCGTCAACGCGGCCCCTCGGAGTGGCTGGTGAAGCACGAGGACGACCGCGATGAACAGGCTACCGGTGAGCAACGTGCGAGGAGGGGAAGACATGAAAAACGGCTGGCTGGCCGTTTTTCCTCAGCCGCTACTACAACTCGGGTCGGGTTGAGACGGCGATTCTGGTGCGGAGGTAGCGGATGTTGTCGAGCCCTTTTCCGACACCGAGGGCGACCGCGGTCACCGGATTCTCCGCGATGTGGACTGGCAGGCCGGTCTCTTCCGCGATCAACTTGTCGATGCCGCGCAGCAGCGAGCCCCCACCCGCCAAGACGATGCCTCGATCAATGAGGTCCGCGGAGAGCTCCGGCGGAGTCTTCTCCAGCGTCAACCGGGCCGCCTCCACGATGGTGCGAACCGGCTCGGAGAGCGCCTCCCGGATCTCCCCCGACGTGACGGTGACGGTCTTGGGCAGGCCGGTCACCAAATCACGGCCGCGGACTGGCATCGTCAGCTCCTCATCGAGCGGATAGGCGGAGCCGATGCGGATCTTGATCTCTTCGGCGGTGCGCTCCCCGATCATCAGGTTGTAGACCTTCCGGAGGTGCTCGATGAGGGCGTGGTCCATCTCATCGCCGGCAATCCGGATGGAACGCGAGACGACGATGCCATCGAGCGAGATGACCGCCATCTCCGTCGTGCCGCCCCCGATGTCGATGATCATGTTGCCGCCCGGCTCATGGATCGGCAGCCCCACGCCGATGGCCGCCGCTTTCGGCTCCTCCACGAGGAACACTTCGCGGGCGCCGGCTCGCAGCGCCGAATCTCGGACGGCGCGCTTCTCGACCTCGGTGATGCCGGAGGGAATCGCGATGATCACGAGCGGCTTGTTGAGCTTGCGGGGCTGCACCTTCTTGATGAAGTAGCGCAGCATCGACTCCGTCACTTCAAAATCGGCGATCACGCCGTCCTTCATTGGACGGATGGCGGAGATGTTGCCGGGCGTGCGGCCGATCATCCGCTTGGCTTCTTCCCCCACCGCCAGGACGTGCGAGGAGCCGCGCTGGACCGCCACCACCGAGGGCTCGCACAGGACGATGCCGCGGCCTTTGACGAAGACCAGGGTCGTCGCGGTGCCTAAGTCGATGGAGATGTCCTGTGAGAACAACCCCAGGAGGGAGTTGGTGAGTCCCCGCACAAAAGCCAGGAGTCGGTTGAGGAGCGTCTTGATCATCCAGGAAATAGGTGGCGAGACTCAAAAAAGATAGTGGTTCTATTCTACCCAACGCCCCCGACCGTGTCAACGGTTTTTACCGTCGTGGGGCCGGCCACACGGCGCAGGTACTCGAAGAACTCCGGGAACGATTTCGCCACGCACGCGACCCCCTGCACGGTCGTGGAACCAGCAGCCACGAGTCCTGCGACCGCGAGGCTCATGGCGGTGCGGTGGTCCCCCGCACTCTCCACCACGTTTCCTCGAAGTGGCCCACCCTCAATCTCCACCCTGTCTGTGGCTGGCATAGTCACACGAGCGCCCAGACGGCGCAATCCGATGACCATCGACTGGATCCGATCAGTTTCTTTGACGCGAAGCTCCCCGATGCCGTGGAAGCGCGTCACACCCTGGGCACAGGCCGCGGCCACCATGAGGATCGGCAGCTCATCGATCACCCCAGGCACCTCGCGGGACTCCACGGTCGTCGCCCGTAAGGGCCGTGATTCCACCACGATCGTCCCACGCGGCTCCCCGCCGCCACCGCCTCCGGGGCCCTGGAGGCGACGAGACGTCGTCGTCACGCGCCCCCCCATGCGCGCCAGCACGTCCAGAAACGTCAGCCGGCTGGGGTTGAGTCCCACCTCCTCGAGCGTCACCGTCGAGCCCGGCACGCACGACGCCGCGATGATGAAAAACGCCGCACTCGACACATCCCCTGGGAGCACGATCTCGCCTGGGGACATCAGTCCACCGGGTTGGATCGAGAGGTGCTGACCGTCGGAGTGAAGGGTGGCGCCGAACGCCCGCAGCATCCGCTCGGTATGGTCGCGGGTGGGGGAGCGCTCCGTGATAGTCGTCGGACGATCCGCAAAGAGTGCGGCGAAGAGGATGGCCGACTTGACCTGCGCGCTGGCCACGGGCATCTCGTATCGAATGCCGGCGAGTGGCCGCCTGCCCTGGATGGCTAAGGGAGGATAGACCTCCTGCGCGCCGGAAGCTGCCAAGCCGCCACTCCCTTCGAGGCGCGCCCCCATCTGTGAAAGCGGCTCGACGATCCGGCGCATCGGGCGCCGACTCAGTGAGGGACCCGCTGAGAGCCGCGCCGTGAACGGCTGTCCAGCCAGCACGCCGGCGGCGAGTCGAAACGTCGTGCCTGACTCTCCGCAGTCGAGGTCACCGCTGGAAACCCGCAGCCCTTCGACCCCACGACCTTCAATCGACGCCCCTTGAGATGAGCGCGTGACCGGGACGCCAAGTTGTTGGACGAGCTGGAGGGTACGCTGACAGTCATCGGCCGACGGCCAGGGACGAATGTGCGTGGTCCCCTGCGCCAGCGATGCGGCGAAGACGGCACGATGACAGATCGCCTTATCGGGAGGGACAACCAGGGTGCCGCGAAGCGGCTGAGCAGGTTGGATGGTCACATGCATGCATCACGTGAGACAAAAAATCCCCCGCGGTGGGGGAGCTGACTGGCGGGTGAAACGCTGGGCTGTACTCGGTGGACGCGTGGCGGTGTGTCGTGAGGCCGTTAGAGCGCTTTGACGAGGTCCCCTTCGTGAATGGTGTCGGGTTGGCTCTCCTGCAGGATCGTCGCGGCGGAGAGCTCGTCGTACACCTTCTCCACTTTGACCCGGCCCAGGACCGCGTCGTTCCGGACGACCTGGAACTCCTGGCCGATCGCAAGCCCATGGTTGCGGCCGAGGTTCATGACGATGAAAGCGTACTCCCGGTTGACGACGACCACCTGGCCATCGCTCGTCGCCTTGGAGCCTGCGCCGAGTGCGCTCATCTGATCGCTCTGCCCTGTCTGCCCGTTCACCACCACCTTGCCCAGCTCCACCATCGGCCGGTCACCGGCGGAGAGTTCCATCACCTTCGACTCAAGCTCGCTCTTCGCCTTCGCGAGATCGGTCACCTGCTGCTGCATCGTGTCGCGATCCGTTTGCAACTGGGAGAGCTGCTTCGCGATCCCCTGCGCGTCGTTGCGAGCTTGGGTCAAATCGCCCGTGAGGCGCGTGATCTCGGCTTGCCGAGCTTCGACCGCTTGGCTCAGCGTGGTCTGCGCCTCGATCGCCGAGGCCAATTCCTGAGCGGACTTCGCCAATTCTGTGCGTGTCCGTTCCAAATCCTGCTCAACCCGCGCCTTGGCCTGCTCAGTGGCCTGCAGGTGGGTCTGGAGTTCCTCTTTCTCGAGGAGGGCTTGCTGCAGTTCACGTTCCCTCGCGAGCCGTTTGTCCCGCTCTTGCACCTGCAGGACAATCGCCACGACCGCCACCCCCACGGCAAGCGCCGTGAAGACCCCGAGCAACGGAACCAGCATCTTGCCTGCTTGCCCGTTCACTCTGCGCATACACGCTCCTCCTTCGTTGGTTGAACAAATCGTGCTGACTGTATCACAACGTGCTCGACGTGTCAACTTTGGGGTCAGACCCTGTCAATGATAAGTGATATGACAGTCGTTCATAGCACGTGAATTGACAGCTCGCGCACGGCGGGCGAGAGTGCATCCACGCACGGAGGTGCCCCATGATGCACGACGCCCCACAGGAGCGAGCCATGAAGGTCCAGGAGGTGATCTTGCGGACCCTGAGCGGGCAGTACCAGTGGCACGAGGCGGCCGAGATCCTCGGCGTCTCGGAGCGCACGATCTATCGTTGGAAGTGGCGCTACGAACGCCACGGTTACAACGGGCTCTACGACCATCGCCGGCAGCGGCCCAGTCCGAAGCGGGTCCCGGTGGCGACCATCCAGCAGGTTCTCACGCTCTACCGCGAGCGGTATCGGGGGTGGAACGTCGCCCACTTCACCGAGCAGGTCCGCACCCACCATGGAGTCCACCTGAGCTACAGCTGGATCAAAGCCGCCCTGCAGGGCGCCGGCCTCGTCGCCAAGTGCCGGCAGCGCGGGGGGCATCGCCAGCGTCGGCCGCGACGGCCGCTGCCGGGCATGCTGCTCTTCCAGGATGCCAGCACCCACGCCTGGTGGCCGACCCCCGAGGGGAGTCAACAGGACCTGCTGGTCCTCCTCGAGGATGCCACCAGCGAGGTCTACGATGCGATGTTCGTCCCGCAGGAGAACACCGTGAGCGTCCTCGCCCAGCTGCGCCGCGTCGTCGAGGCGCAGGGGGTCTTCTGCAGCCTCTACACCGACAAGGGGAGTCACTTCGTCACGACCCGCACGGGACGGAGTCCCCACCAGCCCCAAGTCGCCACGGACCCCACGCAAGTCGAACGGGCGCTGCGGGAGCTGGGCATCTCGCTCATCCCGGCCCACAGTCCCCAAGCCCGTGGCCGCATGGAGCGGCTCTTCGGCACGTGGCAGGGCCGCTTGCCGCAGGTGCTCGCCCAGCACGGGATTCGCGACTACGTGGCGGCCAATCGCTTCCTGCGCCAGCACTGGCTGGCCTATCACCGACAGCACTGGAGCGTCCCCGCCACCCAGCCGGGGACGGCCTTCGTCCCGTGTCACCGGGCCGATCTGGCTCAGGTCTTTGCGCTCCAGCACGAGCGGACGGTCGCGAACGACAACACCGTGCAGTACGGTCACGTGGTCTTCCAACTGGCGCCCTCCACCCTCCGCGTCAGCTTCGCCAAGTGTCGGGTCCTGGTCTACGACCATCTGGATGGCACGGTGAGTATCGGCTACGGGCCGCATACGCTGGGGCGCTACGACCTCCAGGGGCATGTGCTCAACGGGAATAGCCGCGCCGTAGAAAAAATCCACCACAACCACAGCGCTGTCAGTTCACGTGCTTTGAACAACTGACAACTTCACGTATCATTGACA
>Ga0209515_10003646_pt1 | contig 21648 bp, 20 predicted proteins | sample Subgroupgradi54m_FD_187454 | JGI IMG/M metagenome (GOLD analysis project Ga0209515, IMG submission 187454) | Subsurface groundwater microbial communities from S. Glens Falls, New York, USA - GMW60B uncontaminated upgradient, 5.4 m (SPAdes)... ... | reverse complement strand
AGCCAGGCACGCATCTGGTTCAGAATCATGGATGTACGAGCGGCTTCAAAATTCAGCGAAATCATATTTTACGCACACGGTATAGGGGTAAAGGGCTGACTAGCCTAAGCAGTTTGGCCGGGGCGCGCAAGCATGGGGCCTCTATGAGGGTATTAGCGGAGGCTTAAAAAATTGCCGTCATGCCCGCCCCGACGGGCAAAAGGTTGCACAGATTGCTTGTCATTCCCGCGAAGGCGGGGTGAGGCGGGGTTTTCGCGAACATACTTAACGTATGTTCGCGCCGCCGAGCGGGTGCAACGGGGTTTGTTGCGCCCCGGGCAGCAACAGTGTTGTTTATGTAATCGCGCGCGAAGCGCGCGATACCATGCAAATCCTGGATCCCCGCCTTCGCGGGGATGACAGCATAAAAAACCTACTGGACTCGTAAGGTTGCAATCCCCCCCCGAATCCTTTAGCTTGAAACCATACTGTGTGAGCTAGGGGTGCTGGCCCGGTGGCCAGCTGAGATACACCCTTCGAACCTGAACCGGTTAGTCCCGGCGTAGGAAAGCTATCTGAAGCTTCTTCAGTTTCACCCCGCCGCTCATACCCCGGTCAGTTTTTACGAGGTAGTCCCATGAGCGCCAACCCCAAAGATTTTCTGCAACCGACCTCGACGTTGTCAGCCGAGGCCATCCGTCCGTTCCCGGCCTCGCGCAAGATTTACGTGGCAGGCAGCCGCCCCGATCTCCAGGTCGGCATGCGCGAAGTCACGCAGACGCCCACCCCCTCGAGCCACGGCGCCGAGGAGAATCCGCCGATTACGATCTACGACACCTCCGGCCCGTACACAGACCCGAGCGCGCACATCGACCTGCGCGCCGGCCTCGCGGCCCTGCGCGAGAAATGGATCCTCGATCGTAACGACACCGTGCAGCTCGACGGCCCCAGCTCCGAGTACGGCCGCGCCCGCGCCCGCGACCCGAAGCTCGCCAGCCTGCGCTTCGAACACATCCGCAAGCCGCGGCGCGCCAAAGCCGGCGCGAACGTGTCGCAGATGCACTATGCGCGCAAGGGCATGATCACACCCGAGATGGAATACATCGCGATCCGGGAATCCATCCGTCTCGAAGAATTCCGCCAGGACCCGCGCTACGCCAGGCTTTTGAAGCAGCATCGCGGCAATGCCTTCGGCGCCGCGATCCCCGAGACAATCACGCCCGAGTTCGTGCGCGATGAAGTCGCGCGCGGGCGCGCCATCATCCCCAACAACATCAACCATCCGGAATCCGAGCCGATGATCATCGGCCGCAATTTCCTGGTGAAGATCAACACCAACATCGGCAACTCGGCCGTGTCCTCGAGCATCGAGGAGGAAGTCGAGAAAATGGTGTGGTCGGTGCGCTGGGGCGGCGACACGCTCATGGACCTGTCCACCGGCAAGAACATCCACGAGACGCGCGAGTGGATCATCCGCAACTGCCCGGTGCCGGTCGGCACGGTGCCGATCTACCAGGCGCTGGAAAAGGTCGACGGCAAGGCCGAGGAACTGACCTGGGAAATGTTCAAGGACACGCTCATCGAGCAGGCCGAGCAGGGCGTGGATTACTTCACGGTCCACGCCGGCGTGCGCCTGCCGTGGATCCCGCTCACCGCCGAGCGCGTCACCGGCATCGTCTCGCGCGGCGGCTCGATCATGGCCAAGTGGTGCCTCGCGCATCACCAGGAAAGCTTCCTCTACACCCACTTCGAGGACATCTGCGAGATCATGAAGGCCTACGACGTCGCGTTCTCGCTCGGCGACGGCCTGCGCCCCGGCTCGATCGCCGACGCCAACGACCGCGCCCAGTTCGCCGAACTGGAAACGCTCGGCGAACTCACCAAGATCGCGTGGCAACACGATGTGCAGGTGATGATCGAAGGCCCGGGCCACATCCCGATGCAGCTGATTAAAGAAAACATGGACAAGGAACTCGAAGACTGCTTCGAGGCGCCGTTCTACACCCTCGGCCCGCTGACCACCGACATCGCGCCCGGCTACGACCATATTACATCCGCCATCGGCGCGGCCCAGATCGGCTGGTACGGCACCGCGATGCTGTGCTACGTCACACCCAAGGAACACTTAGGGCTCCCCGATAAACAGGACGTGCGCGACGGCATCATCGCCTACAAGATCGCGGCGCACGCCGCCGACCTCGCCAAGGGCCACCCGGGCGCGCAATTGCGCGACAATGCGCTAAGCAAGTCGCGCTTCGAGTTCCGCTGGGGCGATCAGTTCAACCTCGGCCTCGACCCTGAGAAGGCGCAGGAATTCCACGACGAGACGCTGCCGCAGGAAGGCGCCAAGCTCGCGCACTTCTGTTCCATGTGCGGCCCGCATTTCTGTTCGATGAAGATTACCCAGGAAGTTCGCGACTACGCCGCCAGCCAGAAGCTTTCGGAAGAGGAGGCGTTGAAGAAAGGCATGGAAGCCAAGGCGGTGGAATTCGTGAAGCAGGGGGCGGAGATTTATAAGAAAACGTAGTCTATAGACTACTCTGCCAACTACTTTAGATATTGGCTTACATTTCAATTAGTTCAAGATCTGCTTTCTACTAATAAACTACTAATTTCATTTAGATTAGTAGAAATCGTCTAATTAGGTATCAGCATTTATCTACTATTTTTCTACTAATTAATACTAGATTAGTAGTAAGATAGAAGAATGAAGATACCCCTCAAACCACCTAAATTGAATGACTTGATTACTAAGGTTGCTGGGAAGAACCCCAAGCGCATGGTCCAAGTGCTGTCCTTAGGAATACGCCCAGACCCGAAAGGCCACTACTACCATTGGGACAAACTAAGACATTTGACTCCGCCTGACGGCCTAACAACAGATGAATGGTGGCTGGCAATAAAAATCGCGCGTAGAGCACTATACAGACCAGCTCCGCATACAGACGTAAGAGGTGAACCGTTCCAATATGCGCAACCTGATATTGTGCAGAAACTACTGCATCAGATAACCAGGGACGCAAGTGGCGCTATTCAAAGCACCGAAGCAGTTACAAATCCTCAGACAAAAGACACATACCTTGTCAATTCATTAATTGAAGAAGCAATCACTTCAAGCCAATTAGAAGGAGCATCTACTACGAGAAAAGTTGCAAAGGAGATGATTCGGCAGAATAGAGAACCAAAAAACAACTCCGAAAAAATGATCATTAATAACTATCATGCGATGCAGTTTATTAGTCAGGTGAAGAATGAACGACTAACAATAAGCATGATATTTGAATTACATAAGTTGCTTACACAAGGAACTCTAGAAAACGCAAATGCAATTGGGAAATTACGCACGACCGATGACATTTATGTTGGTGACGAGCGCGATGCAACAACGTTACATATACCGCCTAAAGCCAGCGAGTTGAAAAGGAGAATGGAAAACATTTGTGAATTTGCAAATGACAGTCAGTCTGCCAGTTTCTTACATCCAGTCGTAAAAGCAATTTTATTGCACTTTATGCTTGCCTATGACCATCCTTTTGAAGATGGAAATGGCAGAACCGCAAGAGCGTTGTTCTATTGGTGCATGTTAAACCAGGGGTATTGGCTAATCGAATTTATATCAATTTCAAGAATTCTAAAATTAGCGCCTGCCGAATATAGTAGGTCATATTTATATACTGAAACTGATGATAACGATGTTACCTATTTTATAACTCATCAGTTGGAGGTCATCATAAGAGCAATTGGTGATCTACACGTCTATTTGGAGAAAAAGGCAAAAGAAATAAGAACAGTTGAGAATGTCCTCAGAAAATCGCCAAAAATAAGAAATTTACTCAACTATAGACAGGTAGCATTATTAAATAGAGCTTTGAAAAATTCACATTCAATATTCTATGTTGAGAGTCACAGAAGCTCGCACAATGTGACATATCAGACAGCAAGGACGGATTTGTTAAGCCTGGAAAAATTGGGATTGCTGGAGAAATCGAAAATAGGAAAGGCTTTTGCTTACACGGTGCCTGATGATTTAAGAAAAAGATTGGAAAATCTGGATTCCTGAAGAGAAAGACCAGTCCATGCCGGGCTTTTTATTTGGCCCACGCCGCCGACCTCGCCAAGGGCCACCCCGGCGCGCAGTTGCGCGACTACGCCGCCAGCCAGAAGCTGTCGGAAGAAGAGGCGTTGAAGAAAGGCATGGAAGCCAAGGCGGTGGAATTTGTGAAGCAGGGGGCGGAGATTTATAAGAAAGCCTGAGGAATATTAGTGTACTCTGTTAAAAAGCCCGGACGCGGAAGTGTTCGGGCTTTTTTGTTGTTGTGGGGGTAATATTTATTTTAATGACAATTTAATTGGGTAAAAGCCCGACTTTATCTTTTCCACAATAATGATTCTCACATCAAGTGTGTGTATAGGGAGGAAAATTGGCTAGTGCCGCAAGCCAGTTATTGGGGATGACGCTCGACGGAGGTTGGAAAGTTATCTCACCTTCGACCAGCTTGAAACATGGTACAGGTGGGAACTTTTCGGTTGGTTATATTGTCCAGAATGAAGATGGTAGAGAAGCATTCTTGAAAGCGCTTGATTATTCGAGCGCACTTCGTGCACCAGATCCAGCTAGAGCATTGGAAGCCTTAACGAAGGCTTTTAACTTTGAGCGCGACGTCCTCAGCAAATGTAGGGGTCTTGATCGTGTAGTTACTGCGCTTGCTGATGGTTCTGTTCATGTTAGTGGTGCTGCTGAAGGAGTTGTGCAGTATCTGATTTTTGAACTTGCAGCTGGCGATGTTCGTGCGAAAGCTACGATATCTAAAAGCTTTGATTTAGCATGGGCCTTGCGATCAACTCACCACGTTGCTACAGGTATTAGGCAATTGCATAGCAGGGAAATAGCGCATCAAGATTTGAAACCCTCGAATGTATTGGTTTTTCCAGATAATGTGTCGAAGGTAAGTGATTTAGGCCGAGCTGCTTACAAAGGGCACATCCCCCCTCATGATGTTTTCACATATGCGGGTGACCCGACATACGCCCCGCCAGAATTACGTTATGGATATACTGATCCCGACTGGAATAAGCGTCGACTTGGCTGCGATGCATATCTCTTGGGCAGTATGGTGGTGTTCTTTTTTACTGGTGTAGGAATGACATCACTAATCGAAGCAGAATTGCAGCCTGGACACTCTTGGCGTGTATGGGGAGGAACGTATCAGGAAGTGTTGCCATATGTTCGTACAGCATTTACGAATGTTGTTATCAAATTCGAGAATGAAATAATTAGCCAATATGATAATTCTGTACTTAGAGATGACTTGAGTGAAGTTGTCAAACAACTATGCGAACCTGATCCAAATCTTCGAGGAGATCCAAAAAACATTTTAATTCAGGCTAACCAGTTTTCTCTCGAGCGATACTTGTCGAAATTTGATTACCTCGCAAGAAGAGCTGAGATGGGGTTATTCAAAAAGGTGGGTCACTAGTGCTTCAACCTGGAAAAGATAGACGATTAATTCCTAGGTGGCGTAGTTCTCGGGTAACCATATGCACGGGTGAGCTCGACAGCACGGTTGTTGGTCGTAGGGGTGTTTTGGCAGGCAGTGCTTTTTTTGAAGAAAAATTACGCGATTGGCAACAGAATCCAACTGTAGAATATGCAGCCGAAGTCGTTGCGGCTGCTGTTGTTGAAGGTCAGCATGAGCATGGAAAAGAAGCTGCAAAGTTTCTTTTGTCAGGCCGTCATGAAACTACACCAACCATTATGTTGCTCGCAAATAAACTATTGGATAAAAATAGTAATTTAACAGCTAGCTCATGTTCTGAAGAAACTGTACTGAAATCAATTGACGAGCGTCCAGAAGATGTTATTAAGCGAACGCGAGCAAAGTTGAATTCATTTCCTAGAGATGCATTGCTCTGGGTAGATCTCTCAAGAGCGTATGCTGTGTTAGGACAATGGAAGCAAGCAATCAGGGCCATGGAAATAGGCCTCCGTTTGCAGCCGACTAATCGCTTCGTAGTTCGATCTGCTTCTAGACTTTTTGTTCATATAGACGACCCCGAATATGCGCTGAGAATTTTAAGGCGTAGCGAAACAGTTAAATATGATCCATGGTTACTTGCGGCCGAGATTTCCGTAGGATCAATTGTTGGGCGAAGTTCTCGATTTATTCGTACAGCGTATAAGCTGTTGGATTCTCTTGCTAAGGCCCCACAGCATATTACCGAATTGGCTGGAGCACTTGCGACAGTTGAGTTGTATGAAGGCGCAGTAAAGAATGCAAAAAAACTTTTTGATAAAAGTCTCCAGAAGCCAACTGACAATACCCTCGCTCAGGCATGGTGGGCGTTAAGACAAGTTCCAAAATTGGATATAAAAACAGATTTCTTGCGCATTCCTTTTTCATTTGAGGCTCGCGCATTACACGATTTCCAAATCGAAAACTGGAAAAAAGTAATCAAACATTGTGAAGATTGGCTGATTGACGAGCCGTTTTCTAGTAGGCCTGCAGAACTTGGTTCATATGTTGCTGCAGAAGCAATCGAGGATTATCGGTTATGCGAGAAACTGGCTAGGCGGGGGTTGGAGGCAAATCCATCTCACCAAATGCTCCTCAATAATCTAGTCTATGCACTTGCAAATCAAAAAAAACTGGATGATGCCGAGAAAATCTTTCGCAAGATACCAAGGCCTGCGGACAATACTGCAACGGAATGTACATTGCTTGCAACCGAAGGTCTTCTTAGATTTAGACGCGGAAATATAGAAGCAGGAAGGTTGCTTTATATGAACGCAATGAAATTAGCAAAACAGGATAACTTACAAGTAGTCCGCGCGGCAGCAGCAGTACATCTCGCGAGGGAAGAGATTATTGCGCATACTAGTGAAGTAAATAAAGCGGTTGATAGCGCTCAAAATGAGTGCAAATTAATTACTGATTCCGAAATTACTCGGCTTCTCCATGTAGTGCAGAAACTGAACAAGAAAAAATAAAGATTAATTGCACAATTAAAGGGACCAGCCTGGCCCTTTATTATTGATAGGAGAGTGAATTGTGATTCGATCAATTATTATGAGCGCAAATGACGTACATATTGGAACAATTTATAAAGAGAAGAATGGATACAGGATATCTTGGAAAGAACGAACGAAAAATAAATCTGGAAATCAACACACATCGGGGAAAGACCTTTACCCCACTCTTAAAGAAGCTCGTCAAGGAGTATTTAGAAAATTACGAAGTGCCAAAATAATAGAAAAGAAATAATGGGTACCCATGGAGGGATTAAACTTGCTGATAAAAGGGGACGGATTTATTGTAGATAACTGTAATCAGACCTCATTTATTATTTCAAGCAAAAAATAAATCAACCCATTATGAGACCAGACAAAATTGTGTTTTCTCCGACGAAAACACAGCTGCATCAACTTCGTGCATGGTTAAAGCAGGAGTACGATCAAACAGGCGAAGGGTTCATGTGCAATTGGGGAGTGATTGATGAGTGCTGGAAGGAGAAAACATTATTCTGCGCACTAACCAAAGACAAAGCATCAGCCCTGTGTGCGTGGCACCAAGTTGGTTTTCTCGCGAGACTCGATATTGTTGCTGTGAACCCAGAACTTCGTCATAAAGGAATTGGAAGACGGTTAGTAGATGAAACACTGAAGCAACTTAAGAAGAATGGGGTGATTGTGGTTGAGGTTGAATGTCAGCCACGTACCTCTGAGCCATTCTGGCGCAAGCTTGGATTTGCTGATGATGACTTCGTTGACGTGAGAAAAAAAGCCGAATCTGCCTTTCCTAAGGTCGAATTACTGAAGAAACTCATACACACTTGTCCAGCCTCTGAAGACCACGGCATTGAGGATGGAGTTCTTCAATTGTGGGATGCGGCACCGTGGGATGTGAAAGGCTCTTCAGCATGGCGACTATGGAATCTCGGGGCGCCTATAGAGAGAGGTTGGATTCTGCCAGAACCAATATTGCACGCATGTGAACGTAATTGGAGAGCGAGATTAACTCTTAACAAGGAAACACTTTTTGATGGAGAGGTAAAGTACTTACAAAAGAGTGCTCATGTTGTCCAAAATGGATATCTATATATACGCACAATCAATCAAGATGACATGAGCATTTAGAGCAAGCCAGGGTCAGATCACAGTCCCCGCTGACACCTGTTCCGCTTTAGCAAAGAACTGGGGCCAGATCACAGTTTTTGCTAATATAGCCTTGCGTTTTCTCTGCACTTCAATCACGGTCCCGTTTCAGCCGAGGAGTGCTCTAACTTTTCTCTCCCGGTGGCCGATACATGATCGACGAGGCTTTGTTCATGGCGGCGAGCGTCTCCTCAACGGTCAGCAGGACAGTCGTGTTAAGCGAGCTCAACGCTCCGCCGGCGCTGATCGCGATCGCCGTGGCGGCCATCGAGACGTTATCCGGCGCCTCCCACAAGTTGTATCCGTCGTGCTCACCGAAGGCATACCAGAAACCGTGCAACTTTCCCCCGACCGATTCGATGTACTGTTTGGCTGCCGCTCGGCGGTCCTCGGGATTCTTGATGAGCTTCGCCCAGGCGGCGGGCGTGTAACTGAACTTGGTCAGGTATAACGGCATTGGCTTCCTCCTTTGTTTTCATCCCGCCGGCGGTTGAAGTGTGCCGGATCAGATGTCAGCATGCCCTTCGCGCGTCGGCACCGCAAGACAGCGCAATCAAAGCCCCCGTCTTCGTTACGGCTAATCAAGCCTGACCGGGCAATGTCCCGTGATGTCCAACGCGCGTTTCGTAATCCCTGTGCGCCGCGGGTTGGTGTCCATGTATAAAATCCCCTGCTCGTTGCGCAGAGGACCGGCGACGATCTCGCCGCCACATTTGCAGTCGCCGGGATTTTGGCTGACACTTTGCGTAGCGTCCGCGAAGACGGACAACACAAACCATAACGGAGGAGAAAATGAATCATGTAGAAGCGAAGCAGAGCCAGCACAAGAGCTGGACCATGGTCGCCCCGGGTTGGGGCAAGTACGATCCGCTGATGCGCACCTGGGCGGCGCCGGTGACCGAGCGCATGATCGCGCTGGCGGCCATCCGCGAAGGATCGCGCGTGCTCGACATCGCTTGCGGCGCGGGCGAACCGGCGCTGACCATCGCCGAGCGGGTCGGGCCCGGGGGCGCGGTGCTCGCCACCGACTTCGTCGAGGAGATGATCGGCTACGCGCGCTCTAAAGCACAGGCGCGTTCTCTCTCAAACATCGAGTTCCGTTGTGTCGACGGCGAAGTCATCGACGAGATGAAAAACTCGTTCGACGCCGTGACCATGCGCTGGGGCCTCATGTTCATGCCCGATCCGGTCAAGTGCATGCATTGCGCCAACTCCGCGCTCAAGCCGGGCGGAAAAGCGGTGATCACCGTCTGGACCGAGGCGGCGAATAACCCCTTTGTCACGGTGCCGCTCGGCGTGCTCAAGCGGCATATGGATATTCCCGCTCCGGCCCCCGGCGCGCCCGGCATCTTCGCGCTCGCCGACCCCGACCGGCTGCGTGCCATCTTTGCCGAAGCGGGTTTCAGCGACGTGACGATTGAACAGGTATCGATCCCGATGGCCGATTTTTCCACCGGCGCCGAGTATGACGTGTTCATTCGCGAGCTCGCGGGACCCGTGGCGAGCCTGTTTGCCCAGTTGCCGGCGGATACGCAGGCGATCGTGAAGCAGGAGATTGTGCGCGAGGCCGAGGCCCGCAGCTCAAAGCCCGGGCGCGTTTATCTCAACGGTATTACCCACGTCGTCGTCGGCACCAAACCGCGTAACCAGGCATAACAAGGGACGGAGAAATTAATTATTCGGCAATCTTTATAACTCGGTCAGGCCACAGTTCCCGCTGACACCTGTTCAGCTTTCATTTCAGTTCCACCACGGCCCCGTTTCCGGATCAGCCACCCGGTCGTCGAGATGCGTACTTCATTATTGCGCAGGACCGTCGGCGGCGGTGAAGGTGGCCTAGCCGTATTCGGCATCGAGCAACGGGCTCGGCAGGGGTTATTGAAAAGACGGGCGTGTGAGTAAATGCCAGCGTTAGTTCTGAACCGAAAGGTTTCTGACCTCTCGTCCCGGGACGCGATCATGAGCATCCAACTACATATTGTTCCCTACCCGTGCCGGTAGCCTTCTGGATGCTGCGCTTGGCGATTCGCCTGCTGGGCCTGGTCTCGCCGGCCTTGGCCGGGCGCTGGGTGTATCGCCTGTGGTTTCAACCGCTGCGTTTTTCTGAGCCGCCGCAGGAGAAGGAATGGCGCCGCACGGCCCAGCCGCTGGCCGTGGTCCATCGCGGCCGGCGGCTCGCGGTCGATTCTTGGGGCGCGGGGCCGACGGTGCTGATGGTGCACGGCTGGAACGGTCGCGGCGCGCAACTCGGCGCGTTCGCACCGGAGCTGGTCCGCGCAGGCTTCCGGGTGGTGACGTTCGATACGCCGGCACACGGCCGCTCGCCGGGGCGCGCCACCAACCTGCCGGAAATCAGCGAGGCCATTCAGGCCGTGGCCCGGGCCTGCGGGCCGGTGCACGCGGTCATCGGGCATTCCTTCGGCGTCGCCTGTGCGATCTACGCCGTGCAGCAGGGGCTCAAGGTGAACCGCATCGTTGCCATCAGCCCGCCGGCCAGCGTGCGCGGGCTCACGCAGAAGTTTTTCATCGCGCTGAATGTCGCACCCCGGGTGCAGGAAATATTCAACCGGAAATTCGAGGCGCAGTTCGGCGCCGATCTCTGGCAGCGTTTTTCCCCCGAAGTCATGGCACGCCAGCTAGACGTGCCGGGCCTGGTGATCCACGACCAGGACGACCGTGACGTCCCCATCGAGGAAGGCATCGCGGTGGCGCGGGCCTGGCCCGGCGCGCAATTCGTCCGCACCACCGGCCTCGGCCATCGCCGCATCCTGCGCGACCCGGCAGTGGTCGCGCGTGTGACGGCGTTTATCGCGTCCTGAAACCAGTCTTCGAAATCCGCATTTCGTATTGCGCATGACCCTTGGCGGTGGGTCTCGCAGCACGTAACACCTTGAGATTGATCATCTTATGAAACGGCTGGTGACGAAAGCCGATTTGGCAGGTAACAATATAGCGTTGTCGTCGCACCAATAATTAATAACGAGGAGGAGTGGCGATGCTCGTTTCCAGCCAGCAACTATTCCGGTTTACATCCATTGCATTCTGTTTGATTCTCGCTGCCTGCGGGAGCGGTGGAGGTGGCGGTGGTAGCAGTAGTGGCAGCGGCGGTGGCGGCGGTTCCCCCCAGCACACTGTCGTTTCCCTGGCCAAGATCGACAGCGGTGGGGGCTTCTCCCTCGCGCTGGCGAATAATCGAATCTATTTCACGGATTCTAACGATTCGGAAATCCATAGCGTGCCGGCTCAGGGCGGGGAAATCTCGACGCATCTGAACAACATGTATGGCGGGCCGGGTCCTTTGGTGCATAAAAATGCAACCTTGTTTGGACTTGGTAATAATCAAAGTGGGCTGGGTGCTTTGTTGTCGCTTTCAGACAATGTGGAAGGAATTACCACCCTTTCCGCCATGCAGAAAAATGGAAATTCAACCGAGCAAATTGCAATCCGTGGATCGTATGTTTATTGGATTGAGGTTGATTGTAATGTGATCTCGACTACCAATTGCTACAGTTCCACGATCTGGCGCGCACCGCTAACGCCGACCTCGACCACTCCCTATAGCCAGCGTGGAGGCATTACCACCGATCTGGTTGTCAACAAGGTATTCTCGGGCATTAGTAAATTCGCATTGGACGGGAATATTCTTTTTGTTTCCGAAAGCCTGACCGGCAATATTTATCGTGTTGATCTGGGTACAGGTAACTACACGCAGATTGTTTCGGGGCTCAGCCCGGGAGCGCTTATAACACCATCACTGGTAGTAACCAATGAATGGCTGTTCGCATTAACAATCGATTCTGGTGGTTATTTCAAAATTACACGAATCGACAAAATAACCGGCATCACCACAACCATCGCGACATCAGTGAACTCCACTTCGATCCTTGGCAATATTGTCTCAGATGCTGGCGGAGTATATTGGTGGCAATGGCAGTCCCCGGCTATAGCTATCAATCTCAAGCGAATTGACAGTATAACCGGTCAGATAGCCACATTGGCTTCCGTACCTGTGGGATCTCCTAACACGATAGCCCCTGGCTTTTATTCTGATGGAACGAATGTCTGGTGGATTAGACAGCCAGCAGGGATCCCTGATTTCGATGAAATCCAGCATGTCTCGGTACAAGGTGGAACAGTAACCACCTTGGCAAGCCTCGATCCAAATGTTGAGGGCAACCCAGGGGTGCTCGTGGGAGACGCAACCGCTCTGTATTGGACAGGCCCAAACGGCTTCTGGAAGATACCAAAAACAGGTGGTACTCCCACTAACATTCCGTCCGGAATCGTTGGCAAATATATTGGCCCCAGCACCTTTGCCGTTACCGATACGCATTTTGTTTGGGGTGAAAATTACAGTTTGGATGCTGTAAGAAAGATGCCAAAAACAGGAGTCCCTGACCCCACTCTTCTTTGGCAAGTTGCTGACCGTAATTCATCTCCCACCGCTATCACAGCGGATGATCAAAATATTTATTGGACTACCGACGACTATGATCCGGCAACGACGAATTGGTCCATAAGCGTATATTCGCGTCCAATTTTAGGTGGCGCTACCCAGCTATTGGGTACCATCTCTTCAATAGGGCATGCAACGCGCATATTTGCGTACGATGACGCGCTGTTGATAGTCAGGGATAGCGTCACCGGAGGAGGAATTTCAACAATTCCTAAAGTCGGTGGTCCTGAAGTCGAACTTATAGCTACGAGTCCAGATGGACCAACGGATGTTTTCGTAAAGGGTGGCATTCTTTATTTCTTATATTCTGGACTATACGCATACGACGTTAACACTGGAAACGAAATCACGCTGAACACCGACTACTTTCCTGATGCGAATCGGTTATATGTTGACGATAGCCATATTTACTGGACCGAAGCGAGTAGAGGTTTCGGCTCCGGAGCGGTTCGTCGAATTCCCATATCTGGTGGTACGGCAGAAACAATATATTCGGGTAATTGGAGTTGGGACATATCGGGAGATGCTGGATCCATATATTGGGCAACGGGAAATGAAATTCTCTCTGCTAATAAATAATTAAACCGGGCTCAGATAACAGTACCCGCTAATACACCTGTTCAGCTTTCACTTCAGTCCAATCACGGTCTCGATTTCCGGATAAGCAACCCGGTCGCCGAGACGTCTTCGGATCGGTGTGACTTATCCCGTGGCCCGGACGTGGGGCGGCGCGGTGGCCGGTTTGATTTTGGCGAAGGGACTCAGCGCCAGCCACGAGTCGAGTTGGCGCGTGAGTTGACTCGGTCCTTGCACATCGATCAGGTCTTGCTTGATGGCATCGCGTAGGCTCATATCGCCGATCCAGACGGCGGCCAATGTTTTTAGTCGCGTGGTGATGGTCACGTCCACGTCGTAGCCCGGACGTTTCAGGCACACGTCCACCTCGTCGCGCTTGATGACCAGCCACCAGAAGCGTTTCGCGGTGTGCACGTCACGAAATTCAAACTGCAACACCGTGCGCTGCGCCGGCAGGTTCTCGGTGTTGAGCCGCCGATGCATGTCCCACATCAGTAGAGCTGGATCGAGATCCTCGCGCTTGAGTTCGCTGCGCGCCCAGCGTTGCCCCCAGTTGCCGAGCATCATCACCAACGGCATCAGTTCGTGGCCGGCGGCGGTGAGATGATAGGACACGCCCTGTTTGTTGCGCCGGTCAGGTTCATGCTCGACGATGCCAGCGCGCTCGAGCTGCTTGAGGCGCAGCGACAGGAGCGTCGGCGACATCAGCGGCACGCCGCGCCGCAGGTCGTTGAAGTGCCGGCTGCCGCACAGCAGTTCGCGCACCACCAGCAGCGTCCAGCGTTCACCCAGGATTTCGGTGGCCTTGGCCACCGGGCAGAACTGTCCGTAACCTTTCATGTGAATGACTCCATCAGTTTGTTCTTCCGGCTCCGGTACAGATGTTGTACTTGTTGAAACGGCTCCACCGTACCATCCTGTGCAGGCATTGAAAACTTATACCCGTACAGTCGTTGGGAGATAAATGAATCTTGGTTGGTTATTCCAAGTACTCTGCCCCCTTGATTCCTTGAGTAACGCTTGGTTCTCTTAGGAGGTGTTCGATGTCCCAGTCATACCGTTTCATGCAGGCCGCTGTAGCGTTTATGGGAGTTTTGCTTTGTCCGCTCGCCTTTGCTGAAGCGCCCGCACTGGAGCCGGCACTCTCGCACACCTTCAAAGACGCGCAGCTCAAGTGGGGGCCGTGCCCGCCCTTTATTCCGAAGGGATGCGAGATTGCGGTGCTTCACGGCGATCCCGCGAAGGCGAACGCCGACATATTCTTCAAAGTGCCCGCCAATTTCACGATTCCACGCCACTGGCACACTTCCGCAGAGCGCATGGTTTTGGTTTCCGGAGAGTTGCACGTGACTTACGACGGTCAGAAGACCGCGGTGCTTAAGCCCGGCAATTTCGCTTATGGGCCGGCGAAGCTGGCCCATAAGGCAACTTGCGCCAAGGGAAATCCGTGCGTGCTCTTTATTGCGTTTGAATCACCGGTGGACGCCATGCCGACGGAGAGCCCATCGAAATAGATGGCACTCAAACAAAACCGGAGTGCGGGCATGAAAGCTGAAACCCGTACATTGCTCAGGAGATAAATCATGAATGCACTGGCCATTACGCAACGCGACGGCAGTCCGGGAACATTAGCGATATCTGATATCGATGAATTCGCCAAGCATCTGCGCGGGCGACTGGTGCGGCGCGGCGACGCCGACTATGCCGGCGTGCGCGCGGTGTGGAACGGCATGATCGAAAAACAGCCGGCACTGATCGCACGCGTGCAAGGCGTGGCCGACGTCATCGAGGCGATACGTTTTGCCCGCAAACATGATCTCCTTCTATCGGTGCGCAGCGGCGGGCACAATGTCGCCGGCACCGCTTTGTGTGACGGCGGTCTCACGATAGATCTGACGCAGATGAAGGCGGTGCTGGTGGACGCCGGCGCGCGCGAAGCGGTGGTGCAACCGGGCGCCACCTGGGGTGACGTGGATCGCGAGACACAGATGTATGGAATGGCGGTACCGAGCGGCATCATCTCCACCACCGGCGTGCCGGGCCTGACGCTCGGCGGCGGCTTCGGCTGGTTGAGCCGCAAGCACGGTTACACCTGTGACAACCTGCTCGAGGCCGAGCTGGTCACCGCGGACGGGCGCGTCGTCCGCGCGAGCGCCAAAGAGAACGCCGATCTGTTCTGGGGCCTGCGCGGCGGCGGCGGGAACTTCGGCGTGGTGACGTCGTTCAAGTTCCGCCTCCAGCCGGTGGGTCCGCAGGTCATGGGCGGCATGATTTTGTATCCGCTCGACAAGGCCGCCGAGGTCATGCAGTTCTTCCGTAAATTCACCGCCACCTCTCCCGAGGAGCTGGGCGCCTTGCTGGTACTGCGTCCGGCGCCGCCGGCACCGTTCCTGCCGAAGGAGCTGCACGGCAAGCCGGTGGTGGCGATTGTCGTCTGCTATGTCGGCGATCCGGCGGAAGGCGCGCGTGTGCTCAAGCCGCTAAAGGAATTCGGCCAGCCGCTCGCGGACGTCATCGCGCCGAAGCCGTTCACGGCGCTACAGGCGATGCTGGATGGCGGCCAGATCGCCGGACGGCAGTATTACTGGAAGTCCGAGTATCTGCACGATATCGAAGGGAAGGCGATTGACACATTGATCGCTCAGGCGCGGCAGCTCTCTTCACCGCATTCCGCGATTCTGGTGTTCCAGCTCGGCGGGGCCATCAGCCGCGTCGGACCGGTCGAGACCGCCGCCAGCGGACGCGACGCCCGTTACATCGTCAACATCGCCGGCGCCTGGGAGAACAAGAGCGACAACGAACGCGAGATGAAGTGGGTGCGTGACACCTGGGCGGCGCTGCGGCCGTTCGGCACCGGCGCGGTCTATGTCAATTTCATGGCCGACGACGAGCGCCCGGAACGGTTGCACGCCGCCTATGGCACGGAGATTTATCAACGGCTGGCGTCACTCAAGGACCGCTACGATCCGGATAATTTCTTCCGGACGAACCAGAACATTCGCCCGGCCAAGGAACGCCGTCCGGCCGAAGCCGAGGCGGTTCGGTGAAGCGAAATACAGAAGTGAACTAAAGGGTCGGAGTGATTTAATTTTTCGTATCCGCTTCACAATAGCGCTTTAAAACACCTAAAGCTTGGTAGAAACGGTTATTTTCCTTTTCCTGCGTTCTCTTCCGACATACGGCAATGGAAAGCTGCTGGATGCGTGTCCTGATTACACTCGCCTGTGGTAGCTTTAGCCGGCGTAGGACAGGACCAGATTTCTGGCAGACATTCGCAATGGAATTTTTTAGGAGAATCAACATGCGCAGTCAAAATCTCATCAGCGCGGTAATCGTAATGTTCTTCGGCCTGGCACAAGTCGCGAGCGCCGCCGGTGGCGGCATGGGCGGCGGCGGAATGCAGGGCGGTGATATGGGTGGCGGAAATAGCGGTGGCACGCAGGGCAGCAGTGACCGCAGCGGCGGGATGTCGGGCGGCAACATGAGCACCAGCGGTCAGACCAACAACAATATGCAATCCGATCCGGACTCGAAGCGCGGCCTCGATCGCGCCCAGGAACGCATGAGCGATCAGGGCACCGCGCACCAGCAGGCCACGGCACAGGAAAAGCAGCAGGGCAAGACCAAGGCCGCGACCAAGAAGGGAAAGAAGTCCAAGAAGGAGAAGCCCGCCGGTACGCAGTAATCGATTCCGATTCAGGGATCGGCAAACAGAAAAGGGCGGCCATGCCGCCCTTTTTTAAAACCGGGATCAGATCACCCTCTTTTCTGATACAGCTGTTCAGCCTTCACTTCAGTTCAATCACCGCCCCGGGCGGGGCCGTTATTGTCCGTTGCGCGGAACCGGGATTACCCGGTCTTGGCCCGCGCAGATTTGCCGATGGCCTCCATGACCGCCTCGGAATTCTGGAACAGTGCCCACACCAGCCACACCGCGGCGGCGAGGATGCCGAGGATAAACGTCCAGTCGAGCATGGTCCGGACGCCATCGCCGAGAAACGGCGCGCTGAATTTGATGAGCACCACGTAGGCGCTGGCCGTGACGATGAGCGTGATGAGCGCCAGCACCGGATCGGCGAGCCGGGCCATGCCGCCGCCCAGCGCGCGGATTTGCTGCGCGAGCCGCTGGCCGAGCAGCCACATCAGCACCAGTGCGCCGGCGTGGGCGAAGAACCGCACCAGCGAGCCGGCGGTAACTTTAGCCGTGCCGAGCGTGGCGCTCCGGAACAGCTCAAGGCTGCCCAGCACCTCGCCGAGCACCAGCGCGGCGGCGATGACGATGACGAATTTTCCGATCCAGATCCAGTTGTTCATGTGCCACCTGTTTTTTGGGGAACTGCCTTGAAGTGTAGCAAGTTTGGGTAGCTACTTGACCGCCGTCAGCAAGGCCTTGCGCAGGGGAGTTTTCGCCCCGAACTTCTTTTTGAACTCGGTATTGGCGCGATCGTAGTCGTCGACGATGGCGGCCTTCGTGATTTCGAAGAACTCGTTGCGGTGGTATTGCACCGTGCCGACATAGACCGCCTTGTCCCCCGGCTTGAGGGAAACCTTCAGGCCCCCGGGGAAATAGGCCCGGTTCATCTCCCGACCGCCGAGGTCCAGATACATCATGCCGCCGAGGATAAAAAACGGTTTGCTGTGGCTGCGCACGAAAAAGTTCTTCCCGAGTATCGCTTCGATGCGCCCGGCGTAGTCGGCCATCACCGGCTCCTCCGTCAACACCCGATAGTGCTCATCCGCGAACAGAAAGACTTTGTTCTCGAAGCTGCCCGAGTTGAGCCCCTTGAGTTTCTGCTCGTCCTTACGCAGCGGTGGCACGAGCTCGATGCGCCCGACGACGACCGTCTCGTCACCGCCGAGGCCGGAGAGACTGTCCATCGGTTCGCGCGCCGCGCCGACGCAGGCGCCAAGCATGCTGACCAGCAACAGACCTGCCGCGAGCCGGGCGCGGGCGAGTGTCAGGCGGTGGGGAATCATGACTTGAGCTGCGCCAGGCGCGCGCGAATCTTGTTGCCCCAGGCGGAGTCCTTGATATCGCTGCTCTCGTCGAGGATGCGCTTCAGCAGTTCGGCCTCCGTCGGCTTGTTGATCTTCTCGATCGCGAACTTGCCCTGCTCGAACATGCCGCTCTTCGCCTTCTTGTATTTAAAGGATCCGAGGAAAAAGATGCCTGGCTTGGTGATACGCAGCGCGGTCTGGTTGCCCTGCCGGGGGAAGCTGTACTCGTGCTGGCCGGCGAAGAAGCCCGAACCGCCCAGCTTGGACAGCTGATAGGAGCCGGGGGGCAGGTAAGAGTTGTAGAACAGACCCTTCGAGACACCGAGGCCCCAGTAGGGCGTGTCGGACGGTGGCGCGACCTGCGTAATCCAGGCTGAGTTGACGCTGGTGGGCGCATCGGCCATGTCGACATAGCCGAAGACCAGTGAGTTGGTCGGGTCGTTGATGTCCCGCGTCGGGCCGCTGCTGGCGCAGCCGGCCAACAGCCCCAGCGTGATCAACCCGAGAACGAGCCATATCCGGTGTTTCATGCTGCCTCCCTGTGCAGTCGTGTTGCTAATAAATGAGTATAGACAGGGGATATGCAGGGGCGTGGAGCCGGAGCTTTGCGGGGAGATGCGGCGGCTTTCAGGGGGCGAGACAGCCTATGCGTTAAAGAAGCTCTGATCGATCCTCCCGTTCGTCCTTAGCTTGTCGAAGCCTGTTCTGAGCCAGTCGAAGGGGGTGAACGGGAAATGCCGTGAATAACGGGTAATTCGTCCGTTCATGGTTCGACAGGCTCACCACGAACGGACTTAGGGCTTCCTGGGTAATAAGCCGGTGATGCGTTACCGAAATCGGTCAGCGAATCCCCGATGTGAAGTGCGCAGGAGCTGCGCTCAGCCGGTGCTCCAGACACGCGGGCGCTGCATGCCGGCGATCTTGCAGGCTTGTTTCACGTAGCCGTAGGGAAACAGCTTGTAGAGGTGGGTCTTCGCCGTCTTCTTGTCGAAACCATGCTCGCTCGCCAGGAATTCCATCACGTGGCGCACGTCCGGTGCGATCCGGTTGGTGGTCCAGCGTTCGCGCATGTAGCGGAGCACCGGCCAGTGGGCCTCATTCAGTTCGATGCCTTCTTCCGCGGCCAGCTGGCAGGCGACCGTTTCGTTCCAGTCCAGCGGGTCGAACAGATAGCCATCGGGATCGCGCTCGATCTGATACTCGGTGCTCAGTTTGTTCACGGCTTGGTTCATGGCGTTTCTACTCTCCAGAGTGCCTTGGGATGCTCCAATAGTAGGTTTCATTTATATAGCGATCAAACGATATTATTCGCTATATAATATCGATATCGTCGATATATAGGCTTTTCCCCATGGATATAGACCAGGCCCGGACCTTTCTTGCCATCACCGCGAACGGGAGTTTTCTCGAGGCGGCGAAGCAGCTTCACCTGACCCAGTCGACCGTCAGCGCGCGGATTCAGCGGCTGGAAGACGAACTCGGCACCCGGCTGTTCGTCCGCAACCGCGCCGGTACCAGCATGACGCCCGCGGGCCGGCGTTTTTTCGATTACGCCAAGCGGCTGGTGCTGACCGCCGACCAAGCGCGCGACGATGCCGGCCTGCCGGAACGTTACCGCGCCAGCCTGCGCATCGGCGGACGCATCGCCTTGTGGGAGGGATTTCTGCCGCAGTGGGTCGGATGGATGCGACGCCGGGCGAACGATGTCGTGATCCGCAGCGAGATCGGTTTCGAGGAAGACCTCATGCGCCGGCTGATCGAAGGCTCGCTCGACATCGGCCTGATGTACACGCCGAGCCACAGTCCTGGTCTGATCGTCGAACATCTGTTCGACGAAACCCTGGTGCTCGTCAGCTCCCGCCCGGACGATAAAGCCCCGGGTGCGGACTACATCTATGTCGAATGGGGGCCGGGCTTTTATGCCCAGCATGCGCAGAGCTATCCCGATCTCGAGGGGCCGGCGCAGATCGTCGACATCGGCTGGCTCGGCATTCAGTTAACGCTGACCAACGGCGGCAGTTGTTTCTTACCCGCACGCATGGCCGCGTCCTTTATCGCTGCCGGCCGTTTGTTTCGTGTCGCGGGATCGCCTGAGTACGTTCTTCCCGCTTACGTGGTTTTCCCGCGAACCGCCGATAACCCGGTGCTGGAACAGGCGCTGCAAGGGCTGCGGGAATTGGCGGGACTGGAGCGCGAGCACACCGCGCGCGGGTGATGTAAATCGGGGCCAGATAAGAATGGCACTTACTTAAGCCCAAATGTAGGGCGGGTTAGCGTAGTTTGCGTAACCCGCCAGGCGTTGCGCAGCAACACATGGCTTTTTTACGCAATGCCCGACGGCACATCCGGCGGGTTACGGCACAAACGGCGTGCCTAACCCGCCCTACATCGGTTATGAAACCGCTTAAGTAAGTGCCATTCGGGCCAGATCACCGTTTTCGCTAATATGCCCGACAAGCAGTAGCGACTAAGGGGTCAGCGTCGTGTTGACCCGCCACCGGTTGATGGTTAGATAGGAACAGGAACATGAATCCGCATCCAACATTCGCCGCCAGGGCGCGCGCGTGGCTGGCGCGGCTGGCCGGTAGCGGTCAATCCGCGACCGCGCCCCGCTGCGATCCGGCGCTGCTGCGGCGCGCGATCGAGCAGGTGGTCGACGGCGTCGATCCGCGCCTCCGTGCAGTCCTCGACTACGCCCGCAAACTGACGCCGGCGGTCGAGCGGACCATCGCTTACTTCATTGACTGCGGCCAATGGCTGGCGGCACCGGTCGAGTTCAGCGCCCACCGCTGGACCAGCGATCCACTGGTGCGCACCCTGTTCGCGACCGCCACGGAACTGCAGCGGTTCTTCAGCGACGACCCCGGGGTGCGCGCGTACTTCCACGACCATCCGCTGGCGGAGGAGGTCTACATCGGGCTGGGCGTGACCCGCCACGAGCGGCGCGCCTTCGGCGTGGCGATGAGCGGCGAGGTAATGCAACGCGAGGTGTCGCAGACCGTGATCAGCTTCTCCGACTACCGCCTGTTCGGTGTCTGCGACAACGAGCAGCAGCTGCGCCAGAACATCGAGCAGCGCGGCTTCGGGTTCCTGATCGGCGAGGCGCTCGAGCGGATCGTCGAGCACCAGAGCAGCGCACACGGCCGCGAGCACGATAAGCAAATCCTGGAATTGCGACTGCGCGGCCTGATGCAGAAGCGCAGCGCGATGGACTCGCTGTACTACGAATCGAACGCGCAGCTCGACGACGAGATCGCCGTGCTTCGCACGCGTCTCATGCACGAGCAGGAGGCGCTTGCCCTGAGCCACGGCGAGACCACCGTGCTCGACGATTATCTCGCCGGCATCAGCGCGGTGCTCGCCGACCCCGAGCGCTATGTGAAGCGCGAGACCGTGCGGCTGCGCATCAATCGCATGAATATCAAAGTCGAATCGCCCGACGAACCGGCCGACGAACTGACGTTCTCGGAAGTCACGATTGGCGGCC
>Ga0209515_10003645_pt1 | contig 21658 bp, 17 predicted proteins | sample Subgroupgradi54m_FD_187454 | JGI IMG/M metagenome (GOLD analysis project Ga0209515, IMG submission 187454) | Subsurface groundwater microbial communities from S. Glens Falls, New York, USA - GMW60B uncontaminated upgradient, 5.4 m (SPAdes)... ... | reverse complement strand
GCTTCCTCAGTGTACAGTCGGCGGAGGACGCGCAAGGGCAACCACTCGTCTTCTTCCAGAACGAGGCGGTCAACCGCCACGAGATCGCGCAGCGGGGCAACGACACGCTGCTGGTCGTGTTGTCCGGGGCTCCCCGGCGCGGAGAAGAGTTCCGCCTGCGCATCGCCTATCGCGGGAGCGTGATTAGCGACGCCGGCAACGGAGTTTACTTCGTGGGTGACCGCGGAAGCTGGTATCCGCACGTCGGCGGCGCCGACCATTTCGTACCATTCGAGCTGAACTTCCGCTGGCCGCGGCGACTGCAGCTGGTTGCCACGGGGAAAAAGCTGGAGGAGCGCGAAGAGGGCGACCGGCATATCGGCCGCTGGCGCTCGGAAACGCCCATCCCGGTCGCCGGGTTCAACCTGGGCGAGTACGCCACCGAGACGATCCAGGCGGGCGGCCTGAAGGTCGAACTCTATGCCAATCGCCAGCTCGAGCGGGCGATCCTGGAGCGCTTCCGCCCGCGCGTGGTAGTCCCACCGCTGCCGCAGGCCGCGTCCCGGACACCCTCTCCGACGCTCGCTGCACCGACCATCGTGCCGGAAGTGGTGCCCAGCCCCGCTGCGGTGCTGCGGCAGCTCGGCCAGGAAATCGCCGATGCCATGCGCTTCTGCGAACGGTTCAACGGGCCGTTTCCCTTCGATCGGCTGGCGGTGTCGCAGATTCCCGGAACATTTGGCCAGGGCTGGCCCGGGCTGCTGTATCTTTCCACGCTCTCGTTTCTCGCGCCCGAGGCGCAGCGCCGCGCCGGTCTCAGCGCGCGCGCCCAGGAACATTTCACCGAAATCGTGCCCTACCACGAAGTGGCGCACCAGTGGTGGGGCAACCTAGTCGGCTGGGACAGCTACCAGGACCAGTGGATTCAGGAGGGCCTGGCGGACTACATCGCCCTGCTCTACACCGACAGCCGAAAATCCTCCGGTCGCGCGCTGGCTGCCTGGCTTGACCGCTATCGTCGCGAGCTGGCCGCCAAGAAACCGGGCCAGGACGAAACGGCAGAGGACGCCGGCCCGCTCGTGATGGGCAATCGCCTGCGCTCCTCGCGCACGCCGGATGGCTTCGAGCGAGTGGTTTACAGCAAGGGCGCCTGGGTCTTTCACATGCTGCGGGTGATGCTCCGCGACTCCACGTCAAAAGATCCCGACGCGCGCTTCGCCCGACTCCTCCGCACGCTGCTCGAAGGCCACCGCCACCGCGCTCTATCCACCGAAGACTTGCAGCGCGAAGTCGAAAAGGTGATGACCCCGGCCATGGCGCTCGAGGGCGGCTGCTCAATGGACTGGTTTTTCGATCAGTGGGTGCGCTCGACCGGCATCCCGCGCTATGCAGTCAAGTTCAGCGTCCGGCCGAAGGGGAACGCCTTCCTGGTACGCGGCACGCTGAGGCAGACACGCGTGCCGGAAAGCTTTCTCGCCGCGGTTCCGCTCTATGCCGCGCGGCCCGCCGGCAAGCCCGTGCTTCTGGGCACCGTGCTAACCAATGGCGCGCAGACACCTTTCCAGTTCGTCTCCCGCGTCCAGCCCAAACGCATCCTCATTGACCCGCAGTTCACGCTGCTCTGCCTCACCGAGTAGCCTCGCGAAATCTCACACAGCGGCGCGCAGAATGCAGCGGTGCTGCAGGCTCGCTTGCACAGCGTGCGAAGCGTGGGAAACAAAAAGCGGGGCGCCCGCCATGGCGCGCGCCCCGCGGTGTTCAACACGAAGAAGAAAAGAAAGACCCTGCCGCTATAGGCGCGATGGGCTGATCAGAGCGCGCCAGATACCGATTGCCGTGCCCGTGCCGATCAGGATCAGAGCGGCGATAATGAACTTGCTCCTCGCCGTCACGACGGGCGGGCCACCGGTGCCCTGCCGGCCTGCCGACGCCGGCTCGATCAGCACGCGGTAGGAGGTCGCTTCGAGCACCTGATGGATCTCTTCGCCGATGCGGACTTCGAGCTGGCCGCGTTGGCAGGTTACCAGCAGCTCGTACGGGCCCACCAGGGTGACCTGGGCGAGGGTCGGCTGGGTCGTCCGCGGGTGGATGCGCGCTTCCGAGGCGAGCAGCTCAAACCCCTCTGGGGTTGCGGAGGAAAACACAACGGTGCCGCGCTGGAGCGCGGCGCTCACTCCGCCGGCGGTCCGGCGCAATGCTGCGGCGCTGTCGTCCAGGAGATAGAACTGCGATTCGCCCAGCCGGGCGCGCAGCTTGCCCGAAACTTCGGTCGCCAGGAGATCGCCGTCGTAGATTGTCGCGCCGCCGACCGCGCTGCCCGAACTCACCCAGGCGCGCTCCGCCTCCAGAATGACGCCCAGCGAGCGCAAGGGCGCGCCAAAGACGGGAATCTCTACCAACCCAACAATTAGGACTGCAACAAGACAAGTGCGCAGCAGTTTGCCCACGGCAGCCTCCAAGAGGTAACGCCGAGAAGCTTAAGAACTTACGGGCACCGTGGTCAACCGATGTCCGCAGATTGTGCGCAAAGAGTCAAGACCCCACCGGTCTCCGGCCCACACCCCCTAACGCGTCATTTTTCCCCGCTAGGGGCTCGCGTGGCCCGCCTGGCGCAGCGAAGCGTCGCGCACCGCCTTAAACTCGGCGCCGGGTTTCCACTCGGGCACCCGGGGGTCATCGGCCACCCGGTAGCCGACCAGCAAGTATAGCTGGCAATCCTGCACCAGACCTGAGAGATCCCAGTAGTCCTTTATCATGTCGGAAGGTTTGTGATAGTCCTCGAGGGTGTAGCGCCGACGCATCTCCAGGCCCCAGCCCGCCGGTTTGCCAATGTAGTCAATGCCCGCGTCCGGATCGAACGCGGGCACGCCGCGCTTGGCAAAATTGAAGTGGTCGGAGCGGTAGAAGAAACCCTTCTCGGGCTCGGCGTCACCCTTAACAGTGCGGCCTTGCTGGCGCGCCAAATCCTCGACAAGCTCATCGAGAGTAGAGCTGCCGCGACCAATCAGGACGATGTCGCGCGTGCGGCCGAGCACGTTGAGTGAGTCCATGTTAATAGCCGCAGCCGTGCGCGCGAGCGGGTAGAGCGGGTGCTCGGCGTAGTAGCGCGAGCCGAGCAGGCCCTGCTCTTCTGCCGTGGCGGCGAGAAATAGCAGCGTGCGCCGCGGCGGCACGGCGAGCCGCCGGAATGCGCGCGCCATCTCGATGAGCGCCGCGGTGCCTGAAGCGTTGTCCTTCGCGCCGTGGTAGATGTTGTCACCCTTCACCGCTGACCCCACGCCGAAGTGGTCCCAGTGGGCCACGTACACGATAGATTCGTCCTTGAGCTTGGGGTCGCTGCCGGTCAGCTTGGCGATGACGTTGTGCGATTCCACAGGCCGTAGCGTGTTGCGGATCGTCAGCCTGGCGACCACGCCCAGCGGTACGGGCTTGAAATCGCGACTCACCGCCGCGTGCGTAAGCATTGCAAGGTCCTTGCCGGCCAGTCGGAATAGCGCCGCGGCCTGCTCGCCGCTGATCCAGCCTTCGATGGCGACACGGCCCGCATTCTTGTCGGGCGAGGCCAGGTCGAATTGCTCGCCGCTGAAGCCTGTCCGCACCACCTCCCAGGGGTAGCCCGCCCGCTCGGTGTCGTGGATGATCAGGCAGGCGGCCGCGCCCAGCTCGGCAGCCTTCTCGAATTTATAAGTCCAGCGGCCGTAGTAAGTCATGGCCTTGCCGCCGAAAATCCCTTCGTCTTCAACGGGCGGGTCGTTGATCAGCACCACGATGACCTTGCCGCGGACGTTGGTCCCCTTGAAGTCGTCCCACTGGAACTCCGGCGCCTGCACGCCGTAGCCGACGAAAACCATCTCGGCATCGATGGCGACAGACTCCTGCATGCGCTTGGTCCAGGCCACATAGTCTTTCTGGAACTTTGGCTCGAGCGCGCGCCCGTGAACACTAAAGGTCAGCTTCATATTCGGGTCGGGCCTGATCCCCACCAGCGGCACGTTTTGCAGGTAGCTTCCGTCAGGATTGCCCGGTTCGAGGCCGGCGCCGCGGAACTGCTCCTCGAGGTCCTGGATCGTGAGCTGCTCGCCCCGGGAGCCCGGTGCGCGGCCCTCGAATTCATCCGACGAGAGCAAGCGAATGTGCCGCATCAGCGCCTCGGCGGAAAACGATTGCAGCGCTGCGTCCGGCGGGCTGGGCGAACGCGTACAAGCGGAGAGCGCAAGCAGGACGGCAAGCAGACCGGTAAGCAAAAAACCGAGCGAGCCAGCAGCTACGACACTTTCGTGCAGCCGAGACTGGCGAGGAAACGTGCGCAGGACCATCGGGACCTCCGAAGAATTGTGTTGAACCGGACCGCGGAGAGGAATCATACCGTGCAGCGTTGAATGTCGCCACCTCGAGCGCCTCCACGCGATGCGCCTGGCTTGCAATTCCCCCAGCCCGGCAGCAGAATGGCCGCGCAGGAGGGACCCGCGAAGTGATCTTCAAGCCCGGGCAGCTTGTGCGCGTCAACCTGGCGGGCATGCAGGTGCAGGGCGTGCTCTTCCACGCGGCCGTGACCGATGCGGTGGGCAACATCGTCAAGCAAACCTCCGAAGAGCCGCCGAAATATCTGGTCAAACTGCTTTTCTCTTTCAAGGGCGTGAACGAGGTCGAGATTTCCGCCGAACGGATCAGGGCCTCCTGAGCCGGCCCTCGGCTGGCCTGCTGGATTCCCGGCCTTCTTGCCCTCGCCATGCCTTGCGGAAACTTCTGCCGATGCCGGTTCGAGGATGCGCTAAAATGAAATCTCCATGATTCACCGGTACGTTTTCCACAACGACCGGATTGTTCCCATCGCCCAGGCGCGGCTGTCTCCCGGCCAGGCGGGCCTGCTGAGCGGTTGGGGGCTGTTCACCACGCTGCGCATCTTCGATGGTGAACCGTTCGCCTTCGAGCGGCACTGGCGGCGCCTGGAGAAGGACGCGGCGCGCACGCGCCTGCCCTTGCCTTTCGACGCGGCCAGGGTGCGCGCGCACCTGCGCGAGTTGCTGCGCGCCAACCAAGCGCGCGAGGGCACGGCGCGCATCTACGTGATCTATAACAAGGTCGGCTTCTGGCAGAGCGACGAGCCCTTCCCCGAAGTGGACTTGCTGCTCTACAGTGCCGGCCTGCCCGCGTCCCGCGAGCCGGCGCGCTTGACGCTGCGCGAGCACGGTCGTCACGCCGCCTCCCCGCTGGCCGGCGTCAAGGTGACCTCCTGGCTGAACAACGTTTGGAACCTGGCCGAGGCTCAACGGCGCGGGTTCGACGAAGTGGTGCTGCTCAACGAGCGCGGCGAAGTGGCCGAGTGCACCACGGCAAACATCTTCTGTGCCCGCGACGGCAATGTATTGACACCACCGCTGAACTCGGGGTGCCTCGAGGGCGTCACGCGCGCCGTGCTGCTGGAGATCGCGCCCGGCGCCGGCGTGCCCATCTCCGAGCAATCGCTTCGTCCCCAAGACCTGTATTCCGCCGACGAGGTCTTTATCTCCTCAACCAACCGCAGCCTGCTGGCCGTGGGTGAAATCGAAGGCCGCAAGATTGCCGCAGCTCCCGGCCGCATCGCGCAGACGCTGGACAAGGCGTTCGCCGCCTACGTGGCCGATTACATCGCCCGCTGTGCCGCGACCGCGCCGACTCGGTCTTAAAGCCCGCCCTTGTCGAACCTCCCCTGCGTCGCCCGCACGTGTGCGCCGGCAAGAGTCGCTTGACGCGCCGCGTGTTCCCGAGCATGATGCGCTCACGCCAAAGACCAAGACGCAGCGGGCCCTGGCCAAGGACGCCGAGGTTACTGTCCACTACTTCGAGGACAAGGACAAGAAAATCGCCGACCGTATCATGGTCTGGGGAGCGAGTTCGTCGAGCAGCAAGGGGGCGGCGGGCAACCGCAAGCCTCCGAAACCAAAGTCCTAGCCTTCAGTCGGGATCTCCGGCCGAGCGGAACATTGCGATGCGCCGGAGTGTCCGGCTCATCCCAGTCTGCCGGCACTTCTCTCCGGCCCGGCCGCCCGCGAGGTGATAAAATCCCGTCAGCTCAGGCTCACGCATGTCGGACACCCAGTCCATTCCCGAAGCCACCCTGGAGGTGATCGCGCCCGATGGCAGTCGCCGGATGGCCCGCGTCACGCAATCGCCCTTTCTGATCGGACGCGGCGCGGAGACCGGCAACCAACTGCAAATTTCCGACCAGCGCATTTCGCGTCAGTGCGCGGCCATAGTTTATGAAGCCGGTCAATTCCGGCTGGAGGACCGCGGGCAGCGTCGCGGCCTTTTCCTCAACGGAGAGAAAGTGGACGCGCACCCGCTGCGCGAGGGCGACACAATCAATTTCGGCCTAGCCGATTCTTACGAGTTGATCTTCCACGGCGGCGTGGGCCAGGAAATGCTGCCACAGCTTCTGACGCGGATGGAGCAGATAACCACGCACGACGCCAGCGCCGGAGGCCTGCGCAAGCTGAGCTTGCTGCTGGAGGCCACGACCCTGCTTCATTCCCAGCTCCCGCTCGATGCTGTGCTGGGCACCATGGTGGACAACACCATCGCGCTGACCGACGCCGACCGCGGCCTGCTGCTCGAGCGGAACCGCGAGTCGGGGATGGATGTCCGCGTAGCCCGGCAGCGCGGGGCGCGCGCACTGTCCACCGAGGGCCTGGAGCCCAGCCAGACGGCGATCCGCTATGCGCTGGAGCAGAAGCGGGGAGTGGTCACCGAAGACGTCGAGCAGGCCGACCTCGACCTGAAGGCCGCGCAGAGCATCATCGCGCAGCGGCTCCGCTCGGTGGTGGTGATCCCGCTGTACGCCATGGCCCGGTTGCCCACCGACGATTCCACCCAGGGGCTTTCCGGCGGAGAACTGCTTGGGGTGCTTTATCTGGACAGTCGGCGACCCGCTGCGTTCTCCAGTCTGGAGCGGCAAATTCTCGACGCGCTGGCCGTGGAAGCCGCCAGCGTCTTGGACAACGCCCGGCTGGTGGAACGCGAGCGCGAGCGCCGGCGGTTGGAGCAGCAGCTCAGCACCGCCCGTGAAATCCAGCAGGCCCTGCTGCCGCGCGAATTCGGGCATTGCCCGCACCTGTTGTTGACCGGACTGAACCAGTCCTGCCTTGCGGTGGGCGGCGACTATTTCGACGTGTTGCCGCTCGGCCCGAAGCGCACCGCGTTCCTCATCGCCGACGTTTCCGGCAAGGGCCTCGGGGCAGCGCTACTCACCACCATGCTCCAGGGCGCCCTCTCAGGCACCGCGATCGGCCAGGAGCCCGCCGGCGTGATCGCCCACCTCAACCGCTTCCTTTGCGAGCACTCGCGGCTCGAGCGCTATGCCACGATGTTCTTCGCCATCCTCGACACCGCCGGCCGGCTCGACTACATCAACGCAGGGCATCCTTCCCCGCTGCTGCTTCGCGGCGGCCGGGTGGAGACTCCGTTCCCTGCCGACTGTTTCCCCGTGGGGTTGCTGCCCGATGCGGAATTCACAAGCTCCACCTTTGCGCTCCAGCCGGGCGACACGCTGGTGCTCTTCAGCGACGGCGTCACCGAGGCCATGGACCCAGACGAGAAGGAATTCGGGATAGGACGCCTGAAGGATGCAATGGCGGGGCGCGCCAACCAGTCCGTGGAAGAATTGCAGACCGCCATCCTCGCTGCGGTCAAAAGCTTCACCCGCGGCGCCGAGCAGGCGGACGACCTGACACTGTTGCTGGTCCGCTACCTGGGTGCCGCGCAGGCCGCGTCGGCGCTGGCCGGCGGCAGTTAGCCTGCGGGAATCCTCGCCACTGGACCTACCGCGCCGACCTCGGCGACTCGAGCCATACTTCAACTCACCACCAGAGAATCAACCTCCGGCCGCAGCTCACCGCAGGAGACTCCCCTCTGCTCTCCACTTTCTGCCAATCACTTGGGCGCAGAGCGCGCGTTACTTCTTGCCCCAGAAACAGTGACGGTGCGCCTAAGGGTCCACGATGACCTGCGGGTCGAGGTCGTTGCAGCCAGGTACCTGCACGGTGTACTTGTACGCCCCCTCACGCGCATCCTGGCGGGGAGCCAGGGAGTTCGCTGTGCCGTTGTCGAACTGATCGCCATCAAACGGCGAATCCGCAAAGATGATATTGAAAGACCGCGTGCCCCCCCGAATCTGCCAGGTGGCCCGGTGTCCCTTCCTCTTGCTCAGCGTAATCTCGTTCTTATCCACGGAGATTTGACTATTGGCCCCGATGGTGATGGTGACCACCTCGGGGTCCGCAAACCCCTTGGCGGTACCTGTTTCCTGTGCCATGGTGTCCTCCTCTTCGAAAAATCATTTTCCCCGGAGTAGAGCCTGAAAGCGCGAACGGCCGCGTAAAGCATCGAAATCCGGCGTATCGCGAATGATGGTGGTGGAGAGGCCCGCCGCGACCGCGTTCTCCAGCCAAGTGAGCGCTTGATTTGTGTTGCCGGCCTGGTTATACACCAGCGCGGCTTCAAAGCGCACGTCGGGATTGTCGGGCGCGGCCTCGAGCGCCTTGCCGAGGTAGGCCAGCGCGGGCCCGCGCTCGCCCAGCATGGCGTGATAGTGGGCCAAGTCCGCCTGCACGCGCGGCGCGCGCGCATTCACCTGCAAATTCGCCTTGGCCAACTCGATCGCCTTGCGGTAGGCGGCAGCGCTCTGGCCTCGGAGTCTCGCGGCCCAGTACAGCGCGTCCCCCAGGTTCCCCCAGAACCTGTAGTCGCGATCGTCCAGTTTCAGTGCCGCTTCATAGGAGCGGGCCGCGTCGGAAAATCTTCGCTGGTAAAAGTATGCCGTGGCCAGATTGGAATGCGCGCTGGCTGTGGGCCGGATCGCCACGGAGCGCTCGAGAACGGGAATAGCCTCCTGATAGCGGCCCTGTTGGATGTACACCGCGCCCAGGTTGCTGTAGCCGCGAAAACTGCCGGGCACAAGCGCGACAACCCGCTTGAAACTCTCCGCGGCATCAGTGAAGCGCCCCTGATGGAGGTAGAACGTGCCGAGCCAACTGTGACCCACCCAGTACTGCGGGCGCAGTTCGATGGCCCGGCGATAAGTGCGCTCGGCTTCGGCCGAGCGGCCCAGGTGTTCGAAGGCGTTGCCGAGACCCCGGTAGGCGTCGTCGCTGGTCGGCTCGGTTACCAGCGCTTGCTGGAACCTGCCGACCGCTTGCTCTGGGTGTCCGGTGCCGTCTTCGATCGTTCCGAGGCAGATTTGCGCAGCGGGCAGCTTTGCATCCAGCGCCAGAGCCCGTTCACAAGCCATGCGCGCAGGCCCTATCCACCGCGCGTCCTTGCGGGCTTCGTATTTCTTCCAATAGGCCTCACCCAAGCCGGCCTGCGCCAGAGCGTAGGTGGAATCGAGGCGGAGCGCCCGCTCGAAGACGCCGAGGGCGCTCTCGATGTTCTCCGGCCGGTCGTAATTTTGCAGGTAGCCGCGACCCTGGAGATAGAACGCATAGGCGTCGGCCACTTGCGTGCCGTGGGTCTCAAGCGCTCGGCGCTCCTGGGGCCCCAGCTCGAGCTCCAGCATGCCGATCGTGCCCTCGGCCACGCGGTCCTGAACGGCAAACGGATCCGACGCGCTCGCGGTGATGGTTCCTGCTCGAAGTTGCCGGAGGGTGGCGGTATCCACCAGCGCGTAATGCACCCGCACCGTGTTCCCCGAACGGTCCATGGTGCCTTCGAGCACAAGGTTTACGCCCAGCTCCTTGCGCGCCTCTTGCGCGCTGGCCACCCGGCGCATGCGCACCTCCGGCGCCGGCACCACCTGCAAGGCGTGCGTCGCTGTCAACTGCGTCAGGCTGGCGGTCAAGTTCGCCGTGATACCATCGCAGTAGGCCTGGTTCTCGAGACTTCCGCCGATGGCCTGAAACGGCAGCACAGCGAGGTTTTTCGGCCCCGCCAGGGCCGGAGCGCCCAAACCCCCGATGCGCTGGTACCACTGCTTCGGCACGTCCAAGCCAATCACCGCAATCAAAAACACTCCGAGCGCTGCGGGAAGAATCCAGCGCCTGCGCAGCCAGCGCTGACCCACTCGAGGCGATCCCGGCAAGGCGCGTGAGGGTGTCAAGGCGGGCTGCGCCACAGCGCGCTCGGCGGCGCGCAAATCCACCAGCAAGTCCGCGGCGGTGGCGTAGCGCTCGCCTGGGTCCTTGGCCAGCATCTTCGTGACAATGCGCTCGAGCTCACTGGGTACTTTCGGGTTGAATTGCGATAGCGGCGCTGGGATTTCGTGCAGCACGCGGTCGGTGGTGGCCAGGAAGTTGCCCCCCTTGAAGGGTTGGCGGCCCGTCAGCGCCTCGTAGAAAACCACGCCGAGTGAAAAAATATCTGCCCGCCGGTCGGGTTGTTTGTCGAGCAAGACCTCCGGCGCCATATAGGCGGGTGTGCCGGCGAACGAGCTCGCGCTGTCAATGCCGGTGTCGAGCGTGGTCGTGTCTTCGGCGTGCGGCAATTGCTTGGCCACGCCGAAATCGAGAATCTTCACCTGCCCGGCAGAAGTCAGCATGATGTTTTCGGGCTTGATGTCGCGATGGACGATGCCGCGTTCGTGCGCGGCGACCAGTGCGGCGGCGCACTGGATGGCAATGCCGAGGAACTCCTCGAGGCTAAGGGGTTGCGCGAACCGCTGGCAAAGGTTTTGGCCCTCCACGTACTCCATCACGATGAAGATTTCGCCCTTCTCTTCCACCACGTCATACACGCCCGCCACGTGCTGGTAGCTCAGGCCAGAGGCGCATTGGGCCTCGCGCAGAAGACGTTGCCGGTAGTTAGGATCGGCTTGCAGCCGCGGCGCGATGCGTTTCAAAGCCACGGGGCGCTTTAGAGTCGTGTCGTCGGCGCGATAGACTTCTCCCATCCCGCCGGCACCGAGACGCGCGCGGATGGCAAACCGGCCCACCGTCTTCCCCGTTAGGTCGGAGACGACTTCTGGGCGGATGGCCTGTCGGACCGGTTGCGGCATTTTTGCCTGCGGGCGAAGGACGTGAGGTCAGGTATCGGCCCTCCACGACTCCCGGGCTCAGGGATCGCGATGGCGTCAAATCGGAGGCAGCCAGGATAGTCGATGCGGGACGTTTGGCCGAATCCGGCGCTCGCCCTCCAGCTTTGGGACGACAGCTTACTCCCACCCGGGTCGCGAAGCAATCGGGAAGCTGGATTCACGGCGAGGAGCCGGCGCACTGCCCACGTCAGCGCTCCCTCGCCTTCGAAGTGGACGACGAAGTGCTCCCGGGATTGAATCTCTGTTATCCGCGGTGTATTCCTGTACGGCCCACAGGTAGAGCTATGGGCTCGCCCGAGTCCCGCACTGCGGGAAGTGGTGATTGACAAAGAAGCGGAGGCACGCATGCAGTTCAAACTTGTGTTCCCAGAGCTTCGCGGCACACCGCGAGACGTTGTCCATGGCGCGCTGCGATTCTCTGTCTTGCTTGTCTGCCTGAGCTGGCTGGCGCTCGGAATAGCGGCCCAGGTGAGTCGGCCGGCAGACGGCGGGCCCCCGCCGGAGCTCACGGTCATCCGCGCCGGAAAATTGATCGACGGGAAGAGCGATCGGCCGCGGACAAACCAACTGATCGTGATTCGCGGCCGCCGGATTGAGAGAGTGCAGGACGCCGCCACGTTGAATATTCCGGCCGGGGCGAAGATTATTGACCTCTCGAGGGCCACAGTGCTGCCCGGGCTGATCGATGCGCACACTCACATCTTCTTGCAGGGTGAAGACCCGGCCGAGGGCGGCTACGACATCCAGCTGCTGCAGCACGATTTGGCCTTCCGCGCTGCGCGCGCCACGGTCGCGGCTCGCCGGGCGCTCGAGCAAGGCTTCACGACAATCCGCGATGTGGGGACCGAAGGCGCGGGCTACGGCGACGTCGGCATCCAGCAGGCCATCGAGCGGGGCTACATCCGGGGGCCGCGGATCTTCGCTTCGACCCGCGCCATTTCCACCTCCGGGGGCTACCCGCTCGAGGGTTACGCGCCCGAAATTGCCGTGCCCAAAGGCGTGCAGATCATTGACGGCCCGGTGCAGGCGCGCAAGGCGGCTCGGGAACAGCTTGAGGGCGGCGCCGACTGGATCAAGGTGTACATGACGCACCGCTCGTGGCTCGATAAGCAGGGCAACCTGGTCACCCAACCCACGCTGACGCTCGAAGAGTTGAAGGCGATCGTCGAAGAGACACACGGTTGGGGCAAGAACGTCGCCTGCCACGCCTACAACGGCGAAGGGCTGCGGCGGGCGCTCGACGGCGGCTGCGATTCGATCGAGCATGGACTCGAGCTCGACGACGCCTCGATTGCGCAGATGGTCCGCCAGGGCACATGGTTTTGCCCGACGCTGAGCGCCTACTATTACTACTGGTCACCGGAGAATACCCCGGCGGGCCGGCGCGATCGCAAGCGCGTGGCCCTGCACGTCGTTTCGTTTCAGAAGGCACTGCGTGCCGGGGTGAAGGTTGCGTTTGGCTCCGACGTGGGTGGCTTTCCCTGGACCGAGGCCATCGCTCAGGAGTTCGCGCGGATGGTGGAGATGGGGATGTCGCCGATGGACGCCATCCGCTCGGCTACCTCGCGCGCCGCCGACATGCTCGGCATGTCGGGCGAGTTGGGCGTGATCGCACCCGGCGCCTACGCGGACGTCATCGCGGTGGCGGGCGATCCGCTGAGGGACGTCCACGAATTGGAGCGGGTCCGTTTTGTGATGAAGAACGGGAGCGTGTTTAAGGACGAATTCCGCTGAACGGTTGAAAGTCCGAGACTAAGAGCCGCAAGACAGGAACAAAGCAACAAATGCCAGGGTCCATCGCTGGGACATCTCGAATACCTCCTCGATCGGGCGCGTAGCCCTCACAGGCAGCGAGTCCAATCAGTTGGCCCCGGTGATGCTGATGGTGTAGACGAAGTCTGGCCGGGCATCGCCGCGGAAGTCGAGCACGCGCACGTAAAACGTCAGTGCCGGACCCGCGGGAACCTGAAACTCCAGCCGGGAGTCCGTGGTAAAGAAACCGATGTCGTCGTTGACGCAGGGCTCGTTGAATAGCCCGGTGGTGCTTCCGGGCGAACGGCACGTCGTCAAACGGCTACCGGGGTCAGGGCCAATTCCATCGGTTATCTCGATGACTGAATCGAGGAAGCTGGAAGGAGTGAGGCGCTGCGCCGTGATTTCGACAGCAACGATAGCACCGCCACTCGCCTGGAGTTTGTAGACGTCTATATCGGGGTTGGCGGTAGTCAAACCAGGTGGATCCACTAGCGGACTGATGGAGGCGCGGTAGGTGCCGTTCGAGAGGGGCGTGGCGTTCCCAATGGTATCGTTTCGCCCGAGTCTCCCTGCCCCGGTCGCGGGAGCCAGCGTGATCCTGAAACTCATTCGGTCGGTTCGAGCCGGCGAAGCCGTGTCCATGACCTGCACGGTGAAGCTGACCGAGCCCGGCAAGGGGCTAAGCGTCCCGGAGATTTCCCCACTGGCGGAATTCAGAGCCAGGCCAGCCGAGGTCAAGGCCGCGCCGTCGCTGGCGCTGGGCACGCTCCACGAGAGGGGGGCGATGCCGCCGGTCGCGCTGAGCACGGCGCTATAGGCAGCCAGCACGGTGCCGGCAGGGAGGCTCGTCGTTGTGATCGCGAGGGTATTGGAGACGCGCAGCACGAGTGCTCGGCTGCTTGTGCGTGGGGGACTGGCGGAATCCTGGATCTGCACCGTGAAACTGAATACGCCGGCGGCGGTGGGAGTGCCGCTGATGAGCGCCCCTGATGCCGCCAAGGACACTCCTGGCGGGAGCGCGCCGGACGTGAGAATGGAGGGAAAGGGCCCAGGACCTCCGCCCGTGATCACGATATTGAAGCTGTAGGCAGTACCGACCATGCCGTCAGGCAGGGAAGTGGTGAGGATATCCAGGCGAGTTCCAATCCGAATGGAGAGAGCCTGCGCGGCCGTTCGCGGCGGCGTGGCGGAGTCTTGCACCTGGACGTTGAAGCTAAAGGTGCCGGTGGATCTTGGCGTCCCCGCGATGACTCCGGCGCTCGACATGCTGAGTCCCCCGGGAAGCGTGCCCCCAATAATTCTCCAGCTCAAAGCTCCGGTGCCGCCGGAAGCCTGCAAAGGCTGGTTATACACCTGGCTCTTGGTGCCGTCGGGCAGTGATGTTGTGGTGATGGAAGGAGGCGGAGCCGGTGGCGGGGGCGGTGGCGACGAACCACCTCCGACGCCACAGGCGCAGAGCAGCGCGCCCAGCCCGCATGCCAGGGCGAGGGTAAGCAGACCCTGATGCCTATCCGCGGGCCTCATGCCGCGTCCCCATCGGCCCAGTCCGAATCCTCGCGCAGCCAGAGGGGCATCGGCTCGAGTCGCCACAGAGCCGCGCTCTCAAAAGCGTCAAAGCGCGGCGGCGTGCCCAGCAAGGTGATGTTCACCGTAGAAACGCTGCCCGCAATCACAGCGAACGATGGCCCTACGGGGCCGGGCGGGGTATTGCCGGGCACCGGGATGGGCGGGTCGAGCGGGCCGACACTCGAGCCGCCGGTGAAACCGGAACGGATCGACTCGACCTCCAACGTGTACTGTCCCGCCGGCACGGGAATGTCAAAGGCGCCAGCGCGCTGCGGGTCGCGCGAGCCAAACCGGCTTCCGGGATTGACTGGTATGGTGACGCTCTGACCGCGGTCGCCTGTATAAAGGTAGCCGGAGACGACCGACACGGCGGTTTTCCGCGGCGCATTCACGTTACGCGCGATCACGTTGACGCCCTGAGCTTGCGTCACCCCATCGGAGAAAAACACCTTGCCGCTGATCGTGCCGTAGATGGCGCTGGTCAGCGTTTTCACCCCCGCCGGCAGCGCCCCAATGACCGGATAGAGACGCGAGATCCAAGCTTCATCATCGGGCGCGAGAACGGGCAGGCCGGCGGAAGCGCGCGACTGGCAGTGCAGAAAGGGGAACATCAGCGGCAGGCCGGCGAGCTCGGTCACGCTGCAAGCTCCGCCGGGCTGGCCGAGTACGCCCACATTGATCTGCGAATGATCGAGGCCGGAGAAGTGGCCGAACTCGTGTGTCAAGGCCTCGTCAAACTGCTCGGGGGAGAGTTGCGGCTGGCTGATGCCGTCCTGGAAGCGCCCATTCAGCGCGGCGATGCCGCTGAGGATGTGTCCGCTCGAATTTAAGGTGCAGGGCCCGGCAAATCCGATCACGCCCGAGGAAAATCCCAGGCCGGCGAAGATACTGCCGTCGGCGTCGAAGATGATAGGGCTCTGCGCGCCCGCGTCGCACGAGGCAGAAACTGCGTTGAAATTCTGCACCGTCGCCACGGGCCCGCCGGTGTAGCTGCCCGTAGGCAGGATGTCGCCGACGTTACTATAGGAGATGTTCGCGGTCGGGACGTTCTGCCAGTTGTCGAACATGGACTTCACTCTTGCGATTCCGGTGGCGTGGACAATCACTACGCTGCCGCCCGGCTGCTTGCTCAGAGGACCGGGGTCGACTCGGTACTTGACGGGCATTGAAGCGGTGTCCCACGTGAAGGGCGCGCCCGAGATTCCAATATTGCCGCCGACCAGAATCGGTCCGCCCGCTTGAGTGGGCGGCGGCACGCTCAGACCGTAGCCAAGCAGTGTGACTCCCGCCAGCACACTCAGCACCCGCTCCCAGGCGGGGCGCCGAAGGACGCGCGAGGTCATCTTATTTCACCCCTGCCATCGTGCGGATCAGTTCTCGGAGGTCGTCCAGAGCCACCGGCCCGGCGCGGTGCGCGGCAACCCTCGCGGCCAATTCCGGCTGGAGGCGGACGCCCTTGCGGCTCAAGTGCTGATCCAATTGGGTGAACAGCCCGACGTTCTGGCGACCGTTGCTGGCAAAGAGCCTGCCGTCCGCGCCTACCTCGATGCGGAAGCGTCCCTGCTCGAGCCCGACGGGGCTGGAGAGGCCGTAGGAGCTGGACGGCGTAATCAGCAGCAACAGATGCTGAGACTTGCCATAACCTGCCGCGCTGTACCGGTCTCGAATGTCCCAGATGAACTGCCGAAACGTGAACGTCTCACCCGCTTGACCTTTCAGGACCTCGTCGACGCGAAGGGTGACGACGACCGTCATCAGGTTGGGGAACTCGGGGTGCGGCTCAAGGCGCACGCCGGCTACGCGACCCCGCACGATGGTGGCGGCCTCGTCCGACATCTCGCCAAGATTTTGCGGCAGAGTGAGGGCACCGCGCTGCGCCTCCAACGGCGCGGCCGGCAATACGAGGAACAGCAGGGCCGCTGCGGCATATCTCAAGTGCAAGGCTTTCGACATTCGCTTCACAGGCATCCTCGCTTCAGGGGCCGGAAAGGGGGCTCTGAACAGCATACACCAGATTGATTCCGAGGCGCCTACTGTAGAGTAGTGCCATATCGGGCAAGCGGCCAAGTGTCACCCCGCGGCGGCCAAGGAAGACTCACAGCGATCTGCCAAACTCCGGGCAACTCGCACACTCGCCAGGGGAGCGACCTCTGGTAGAATTGCGGCGCCATGCGAGCGAGAAATCTTTGCGCTTGCGTACTTGTCTTTGTTCTTGCCGGAATCCTTCACTCCTCACCGCAATCCGCCAGGCCCGGTTCGGCGAGCCGCGAGGGCAAACAGGCCGGCCCCAGCCGCTCTGCGCCACAGCCCAAGGCTCCCAAAGCGGTGGTGGCGGCGGATCTGGACCAGCGCCTGGCGAAATTCCGTCGTGTGCGCATGCCGTTCCGCTCCGCCGGGCTTTCCGCCCGCGAGCGCCAACTGGTCACCAAGCTGGTGGAGGCCTCGCACTACCTCGAAGACATCTACTGGCGCCAGAGCGACCCCGCAGGACTAGCGCTGTATAGCTCGCTCGCCGGAAGCAAAAACGCCGAAGACGCCAAGCTGCGCCGCTTCCTGTTCATCAATGGTAGCCGGTTCGATCTGGTGGACGAGAACAGGCCGTTCGTGGGCACCGATCCCATGCCGCCGGGGCGCGGACTGTACCCGCCGGGACTCACCCGCGAGCAAATCGAGGCGTACGTCAAGGAACATCCGGAGAAAAAAGCGGAGATTTACAGCGGCTACACGGTGGTGCGGCAGAACGGCCTGGCACTCGCGGGCGTGCCCTACCGCGTGGCCTACCGGCAATTTCTCAAGCCCGCCACCCGAGCGCTGCGGGAGGCCGCGGCGCTCAGCGTGGACCCGGCGTTCGCCAATTTTCTTCGCCTGCGGGCCCAAGCCCTGCTCACCGACGACTACTATGCAAGCGACATTGCCTGGCTCGACCTCAAGAATCCAAAATTCGACGTGATCTTCGCCCCTTATGAAACCTACCTGGACGATCTTCTCGGCGTGAAGACTTCCTACGGGGCGGCAGTGCTCATCCGCGATGAAGCAGAAAGCCGACGACTGGCTGTATTCCAGCAATACGTCGCCGACATCCAGGACGCGCTGCCGCTCGACCCAGCTGACCGCCCCTCCAAGCGCGGGCATCGCACGCCCATGCAGGTGATGGACGCGCCGTTCCGCGCCGGCGACCTGCGCCACGGCTATCAGGCTGTCGCCGATAACCTGCCCAACGATCCCCGCATCCACCAGGAAAAAGGTACAAAGAAAATTTTCTTCAAAAACTTCATGGACGCACGGGTCAACTACATCGTCCTGCCGATTGCGCGAAGGTTGATGCGCGCTGACCAGGCCGCCAAAACCTCGGGCGAGGGGTACCTGGCGGTGGTGATGATGCACGAAATTTCACACGGCCTCGGTCCTGCCTTCGCGCGCAAGGACGGCAAACAGGTGGACATCCGCGAGGCGGTCGGTCCGCTCTACGGCGCGCTGGAAGAGGCCAAGGCCGATATCATCGGACTGTTCGGGCTGAAGTGGTTGGTGGATCGCGGCGCGCTGCCGAAGGAACGACTGGAGGAGTATTACGACTCCTATGTGGCAGGCATTTTCCGCACCGTGCGCTTCGGCATCGCCGAAGCGCACGGCCGCGCCGAAATCATGGAGTTCAACTTCCTGTTTGCCCAGCAGGCCATCACTCGCGAGGCGGAGTCCGGTCGCTACATCGTCAACTATGCGCGCATGCCGCAGGCCGTCGCTTCGCTCGCGCGGGAGCTCCTGGAGATGGAAGCCACCGGCGACCGCGCTCGCGTCGAGCAGTGGTTCGGGAAATATTCAGTGATGCCCGCCGAGCTCGCCGCGGCGCTGGCCAAAGTCTCCGACATCCCGGTGGACATCGATCCTGTTTTTTCGTTTCCGGAGCCCATCCGATAGAAGCGCCGCACGCGGCAAAGGAGCACGCAGATGGAAAAACCCTACCCCCAGAATTTCGCCAACCATGCCCGCATCCTGACCGGCTTCCACCGCGTTGCGCTCCCTCTCATCACGCTGAACCTGGCTTGGTCGCTCTACCGGTTGAATCGTGCCTTTTCGGCCGGATCGGTCTTCACCGTGGTAGACGCGCTGTCGGGAGTTGCGCTGGCCGCTGCCCTGATCCTTTTGTTCATCTACGCGCGAAATTTTGCGCTCACCGTGCAGGACCGCGTCATCCGGTTGGAGATGATGCTCCGGCTAAACGAGTTTCTGCCGACGGACCTGCGGCCGCGGATCAGCGAGTTCACCGTCGACCAGCTCGTTGCGCTGCGCTTCGCCAGCGACTCCGAACTTCCCGAGCTGGCGCGTCGCGTCCTGGCGGAGAGCCTGAGGGACCGGAAAACCATCAAGAGATTGATTCAGAACTGGAAGCCGGACTTCTTGCGCGTCTGACGCGGGTGAGTGGCGGCGCAGATGCTCAGGCGCACAATCCGAGAAAACGGAGAATCCCACCATGACACCGCAAGAGTTGGAAGATCTCTGGGCCCGCCACATCGCCGGAGAGTTCGCGCAGAAGGATGTGGAGGCCACCCTGGCGACAATGGTGGACGACGCCTGCGTCAACCACGTGCCGGTAAACTCCGGCGGGCGTGGGAAGAACGAGCTCCGTGCCTTCTACCGCGATATCTTCATCCCCTCCTGGCCGGAGGACCTGAAAATGACGCTGGTGAACCGCGTCGTGGGCAAGGCGCAACTCGTGGACGAGCTGCACCTCAGCTTTACGCACAGCCGGCCGATGGACTGGTTTCTCCCGCGCGTGCCGCCGACGCATCGCAAGGTGGAGATTGACTTGGTCGTGGTGGTGCAGTTCCGCGGAGACAGGCTGGCCTGCGAGCGCATTTATTGGGACCAAGCTACCGTGCTCCGGCAAGTGGGCTTGCTGCAGCAGTGATCTTTCACTGACGGTGCCCACTGGCATCGCCCGGGCGGAGAGAATCTGTGTCCTGGAAGCAAGGCGAGTCGAGTAGCTCAGCGACAAATAGCAGCGTAGGCTGACAAACTCTTCGCGCTTCCGCGCAAAGCTGGGAAGCCTTGCGCCCGACTATTGTTTTTCCATCTCGCCCACGAGGGAACCGTTCAGAAAATTATTCGGCTCGATGCTGACCATGCGCACGCGCTGGCCTTGCGCGCTCAGCACGATGCTCCAGGTATCCACGCTGCTATCAAAGCGCATGGTGAGCATGCCCGTGCCGTCGGGGTTCACGGTGTAGCTGCCCGTGAGGTTGAATCGGAACTCGAACCCGTCTTCGGTGCGACGCTCGCTCCCGCCGGTGATGTTTCCATTGCCGTCCAGGAGCAGCCGGCCGACGGCCACCACGTGCGAGCCGTGGCCTTCAAACCCGTCGAAGCTGAAGACGTAAGCGCCTTGCAAGCTTGCGTTGGTGAAGGGACCCTGCGCATGGACCACGCCGTCGGAGGGCGGGAACCCCGTGGACACACGGCAACCGACCAGCGGCGACAAACTCGCCGCGAGGAACACGATCCGCCAAGTCTTGCCCATCGCCTGCCTCCAACTTCTTCCTGCCCGCGGCCAGGAGTCTTCGAGATGGCCCCAGTGGGTGTGCCAAGCCGCCGGCGGTCCAGCGACTGTGAATCCATATATCCCAGAACGTTCCGCCGGGCGGTGATTCGCCCGCACTAGTTCGATTCGCCCTTGCCGGAAGAAGTTGGCTGGAGCGGTTATCCTTGAGGCCCCAGGCAATCTGGCTATCCTAGTTGGCCAGGGCGGTCGCGGCGTTGCCGGCCGTTGCATCTTCCGGTTAGAATGCTGCCTCGCCTCGCAGGCAGAGCGGACGATGCAGATTCCCTCAGGTACATCAGCGCAGCCGCAGCAGCCATTGACGACCAGCGGCGAATTGGCCCATTGGGTCTACGATGCGCGCCAGCGCACCATCGAGCTGGTGGCCGACCTGAACGACGAGCAGTTGTTGGGCCCGCGCTTGGCCATCATCAACCCGTTTCTCTGGGAAATCGGGCACGTGGCGTGGTTCCAGGAGAAGTGGGTTCTCCGGGGCGCGGCGGGCGAGCCGCCCATTCGCGCCGACGGCGACTCGCTCTACGACTCCTCCGCCATCCCGCACGACACCCGCTGGGACCTGCCGCTGCCGTCGCGGGAAGATACGCTCGCCTACATGCGCGCCGTGCGCGACCGCGTCATCGAGCGGATCGACCGCGGCCCACTGCGCGACCTTGAGCTCTACTTCGTTCGCCTGTCGGTGTTCCACGAGGACATGCACACCGAGGCATTCACCTACACCCGACAAACGCTGGCCTACCCCCCGCCGTCGTTTTCCAGCCACGACGCCCGGGCGCCGGCCCGCGCCGCCGGCGCGCTGCCCGGCGAAGTGGAGATTCCTGGCGGGTGCTTTCTTCTTGGCGCTTCGCCTGATGAGCCGTTTGTGTTCGACAACGAAAAGTGGGCCCACCCGGTGGAGATCGCGCCGTTCTTGATGGCGCGAGTGCAGGTTACGCAGGCCGAGTTCGCCGCCTTTGTCGAGGACCGCGGCTACCGCCGCCGCGAGCTCTGGAGCGAGGAAGGCTGGCGCTGGCGGGAGAGCGCGGCCGCGGAGCATCCGCTTTATTGGAAGCGCGAAGCCAGCGGCTGGCTGCGGCGCGATTTCAACCGCTGGGTTCCCCTCGAGCCGCACCGCCCGGTGATCCACGCCAACTGGTGGGAAGCCGAAGCGTATTGCGCATGGGCAGGCCGGCGGCTGCCGACCGAAGCGGAATGGGAGGTCGCCGCTTCGGCCGAGCCTGCGGCCGGTGGCCGAACTCTTGGGGAGAGTAAGCGCCGCTTCCCGTGGGGCGACGATCCGCCTACACCGGACCGCGCCAACCTCGGCTGGCGGGCGACGGGCCCCAGCGATGTTGCCGACTTCGCCGCGGGCGACAGCGCGTTCGGCTGCCGCCAGATGATCGGCAATGTCTGGGAGTGGACGAGCAGCGACTTCCAGCCATATCCCGGCTTCGTCATCGACCCCTACAAGGAATATTCGCAGCCCTGGTTTGGAACGCACAAGGTGCTGCGGGGCGGCGCCTGGGCGACACAACCTCGGCTGCTGCGCAATACCTGGCGCAATTTCTATCCGCCGCATCGGCGCGATGTGTGGGCGGGATTTCGCACCTGCCGGCGCGCCTAGCAAGGTATTCACCCTCCGTGAAGATCTGCCTCGTCACGCCGTCACCCCCCGGGTCGCGGCACGGCAATCGCACGACCGCGTTACGCTGGGAGCAAATCCTGTGCGAGCTGGGCCACCAAGTAGATGTCGCGCAGGAGTGGAATGGCGAGGCGTGCGACCTTTTGGTGGCGCTCCACGCCCGCCGGAGTTTTCCTTCCGT
>Ga0209515_10003643_pt1 | contig 21671 bp, 20 predicted proteins | sample Subgroupgradi54m_FD_187454 | JGI IMG/M metagenome (GOLD analysis project Ga0209515, IMG submission 187454) | Subsurface groundwater microbial communities from S. Glens Falls, New York, USA - GMW60B uncontaminated upgradient, 5.4 m (SPAdes)... ... | reverse complement strand
CGCTTTGCGACGCTCCGAATTTTTGCGAAAACTGCGATTCTATTTTTTGGCTGCGGGACTTGGATTCGAACCAAGATAACATGCTTCAGAGGCATGTGTCCTGCCGTTAGACGATCCCGCAATATACCCAAAAGGTATATAACCACGACACTCGCAGAAAATGAAAAAGGATTTTTCGCTTATCACGCTCGCTTGTGGTTATGATAAAATAGATAAAAGCGCCGCTTCATGCGACGCTTTTGAATATACCACGAAAACAACGGAAAACTCAAGGTTACGGCGCCGATGCGAGGGCTTTCTCATTTGCCTGTTGCATTTTTTCTTTAAACTCTTTCCATGCGCCAGGTCCCATTACCTCTATCTGGGTAGGAAAGGTCGTTGTTGCGGCAATCCTTGGATTTGTAGCCCGCTCTTTCCATAAGACCACACGATCAAGCGCCGTAAGATAAGCAGTTCGCTCGACATCAATCGAAGTCCCCGCCGCACGACTTTGTTGTGCAGGAAGGTAGTTTTCTCTTGGATCGAGAAGTTTTTCCACCTGATGGGCTATCTCGCCTTTTGGATATTTATAATCCCCCGGCTTTAAACGCATGAATCTTGTAATCGCACCTTCAATAGATTCCAAATGTTCATGTCCTCCGGCACTTACCGAGTCTTTAAGCCACTCGCCAAGACGGCCAAGAAATACCCTCACGCCTTCGGCTTTTTCCCGTGCTTCCGCTTCGCGCACCGCATCCATTTCTTCTTTGCGCCTGCCGCTCATTTCGATTAAACGAGCCATCTCGTCTTTGAACTGGCCAGCAACATCAGGCAATCCCTGCTCGCCGTATAATTGGCCAGCTTTTTCAAAAATCCCTGCAAGCTGGGCATACGATTGGGCTACTTCTCCGACTTCTCGTGAATCCATCTGCTCTCCTTGATCTGGTTGCTCTCTTCTCATAATAATGAACGTTCTCTTATAATTTATACTAATATAGATTAAATTATTTGTCAAGTCTATCGGCTGGGTTATATCTTCAGATATTTGCGCATCGCAATGCTGCTTGAGACCACGCCGAGCACGATACTGCTTCCCAGCATTACGATGAAAAACTGCATAAAATTATTAAGGAAATAGTGGAAGAGATCAAATCCCGGCAAAAGAAGGGCGACTTTAGGCGATGCCATCCATGTCATGGGGAAGAAGAAGAGCGTTACCACCGTGGCCGCGCTAAGTCCGTAGAGCACACCGCTTACCAAAAACGGCCCGCGAATAAACCACTGTGTAGCGCCCACCAGACGCATGATGCCGATCTCTTCCCGCACGGTATAGATCGCAAGACGAATTGTATTGAATGTAACCAGAATAGCTACAAACGCGAGCACAAGAGCGATAATAGCCCCCGCTCCCCGCACGGAAGCAATAATAGAGCTCAAGCGCTCGATGACGTCTTTGTTTTCAAAATAGTTTATTTTGTCTACGATAGGATAATTTTTCTTTACCAAAAAGTCGCTTATCGCGCCGTAACTCGCCGGATCTTGGGCGCTTACATTCAAGCTTGCTTCTAGCGGGTTCGTGCCGATCTCGTCCAGTGCGCTTGCGATAAAGGTATTGTCCTTGTGGCGGTCGCGGAAATCCGTAAATGCCTGCTCTTTGGACATATAGTTCACTCCGCTTACTTGGGGCATTGCCTCTATTTCTTTTTTTACCGCCAAAATCTGATCTTCCTGTGCGTCAGTGGTGAAGTATACCGTCACATCAATTTTTGACTGAAACATTTTCAAAGCGGTTGCCGCAAACGCGCTTACGAAAATCAAATTACCCATGACAAAAAGCATCAGTGACATGACCAATACGGTGGCGACCGAAAGCCATGTGTTGCGCACAAAGCTCAATGACCCTGCTTTTAATATTCGTTTGAATGTCGTGAACATAATATTAGCATGTCATTCTGAGCGCAGCGAAGAATCTTATTTTTGATCTCCTAATGAGATCCTTCGCTGCGCTCAGGATGACGGAACTTCTTTTTTCTAGAGAAGATACTTCCCGTTTTCCTTATCGCTTTGAATGATCCCCTTATCGAGCACGATCACGCGCTTGTCGAGATTATTGATAATTTCTTTGTCGTGCGTGGAAAGGACTACCGTAGTGCCGAGACTGTTGATCTTCTGCAAAAGCTTGATAATTTCCCATGTGTTGATCGGATCAAGGTTTGCCGCCGGCTCATCGGCAAGAATCACATCCGGACGATTGATAAGCGCTCGCGCGATAGCCACGCGCTGCTTTTCTCCGCCGGAAAGCTGCGAAGGAAAATGATCCGCCTTATCCCCAAGTCCCACGATATCAAGCGATTGAGGAACATCCTCATGAATTTCTTCATCGCTCTTGCCCGCTACCTCCATGGCAAAGGCAACGTTTTCATACGCCGTCTTCATGGGAAGCAATTTGTAATCCTGAAATACCGTACCGATTCGGCGGCGCACATGATGAAGATAGCGGCGCTTCACGTCAGACACATCAATGCCGTCAAGCATTACTTTGCCGCTCGTAGGCTCTTCCTCGCGCAGCAAAAGACGCAAGAGTGTTGTCTTGCCCGCACCCGATGCTCCTACAATGGAAACAAATTCTTTAGGCTGTATCCGAAGCGTGATGTTTTGCAGCGCCACGGAGTTATTGCTATATACTTTTGAAACATTATCAAAAAATATCATTGTTTCTAGATTTGAAATTACTTGTTTAGTATACCAGCATCTCTACTCCCATTTCAATTCGGCGTCAATAAAATCATCCAAGTCTCCATCGAGTACTTTGCCAATCTGCGATGTTTCCATATCCGTGCGATGGTCTTTTACCATTTGATACGGATGCATCACATAAGATCGTATCTGACTTCCCCACTCAATCGCTTTTTTTTCTTCGCGCAGTCCCATGCGCTCTTTCTCCTGCTGTTCGCGCTTCAACTGCCAGAGCTTGGCGCGCAAAATACTCATGGCCGTCTCGCGATTGCTTTCTTGCGAACGCTCCACTTGAGACGCTACGGCAATGCCGCTTGGCAAATGAGTAATGCGCACCGCGGTCTCTCGCTTGTTTACATTCTGTCCTCCCGGGCCGGAAGACCGGAAAAAATCAATTCTTAAATCTTCGGGTTTTATTTCCACTTCTTGGGCGGCAACAAATTCAGGCATCACATCCACCAGCGCAAATGACGTATGGCGGAGGGCTTGCGCTGAAAACGGAGACATGCGCACCAATCGGTGCACGCCGCTCTCTTTCTTTATATATCCATACGCATAAGGCCCTTCCATAGAGATAGTGGCATTCTTGATGCCCCATCCCGCAGGTCCCTGGTGTTCGCCCCAATGCTCGTGAATTGTTTTGACATGCCATCCTCTTTTTTCCGCAAAACGCCGATACATGCGAAGCAGCAATGCCGCCCAATCTTCCGCATCTTTTCCGCCCGCTCCCGCATACACCGAAAGCGTTGCATTGCCCTTGTCATAGGGGCCTGAAAAAAAGAGTTCGTTTTCAAGTACGCGCGTCTCGCGTTCAAGTATGCGCGTGCGCGATTCGATCTCTTGCGTCATCGCGCCGTCCTCTCCGGAAATCTGAAAGAGTTCGCCGAGTGTTTTTATCTCGCTCGTGAGAGCATCTATCTTTTGGACTTCTCGCTTAAGCGCTGCAAGCTCTTGACTGATCCGTGCGCCGTGCTCGCGATTTTCCCAAAAACCGGAAGATGCCATCTCCTGTTCGATTTTCAGAATATCCTCTCGTTTTTGGCGCGCGTCAAAGACGGTCCGCGAGATCGCGGATTTTATTTTCTAGCATTTCAAGCGTTGCTTTCAGCTCTTCCATATAAAAAACATTATATCATATTTCTCTTAAAAAATACAGACGAGCGCAGAGCTGGACAAAAAAATGCGCAGAGCGTTTGCACGCGCCGCGCATTTGATAAAAACCTGACTAGGCCGCTGCCTCGAACACGTCGGGCAGTAATTCGCTGGCATCGCACCCTACCCGCATATTGCGAATCTCCTTATGAGGAAGATTCTCACGGTACTCTTTGGCACGCCTGGTGCGCACAAGAGCAGCAGGACTCTGATCGAGAAGAAAGAACATACCGAGCCCTACCATGTCCTCTTTCGTCAATCCGAAATGATCAAGCAGCGCCTCAATGCCATGCTCCGGCATCATGCGCCTTGGCATCCAGTTGATCGTCTCTACTTCCGTGTCAGAACATACCCACTGATGTGCCGAAGTGCTCTTTTGAGATATCCAGCCATAGTCCATCGAAAATATAAGACCGCGGTCAACCGGATCGTCAACAATATATCTGATCGAATAGCATCCTCGGCTTGCCATGACACCTTCCCTTCTTTACTTCTATACAAATAGGTCACTTGGTGCTAATCATGACACTACTATTCTTTACGTAACTGTCAAACAAATAAAAAAGGCTCTGCGCATAATGCACAGAGCCGCAACCTCGCGCCGACATGGGAATAAATCTAATATCTCCCTCTGCAGCGGCTAGATGGCCTCAGCCAAATTGAGCTTTGCCTCAATCTTCGTTATCGCCTCGGTCACGACATATCCTAAACCGGTACCCGGGCCATCTTTTTGCAATATATGGAGAAGGTGAGAAAGTTTCTCCGGATCATCGGTACAGGCATTAACCAGCGCAGCCACTACGTTCGCAACCTTCCCCTGATTCACTCGCGTATCCATGGAGCCACTCCTTATCTTACCAACGTTGCCGAAAATGACAGCCATTCACTGCACTACGCAGGAATGACAGCCACAAGCCGACAACCTTGATATGTTGTTGTTAAATAACAAAAGAAAAGAGCTCTCGCTTCGGTAGCGAGAGCTCTTGGTGTATCAGTATCGAAGTTCCGTTTACACACAAGGAGCGCCCTCGCGAAAGGACATAGGCATACTCATCATTGCCATCATCATTGACGGCATTATGGCGACCATATTTACTTGTCTGAATCGTGAATTCATTGCCTCTTCTTTATACCGCAATCAATTTTGTATGTCAACATGACCCGAAATAAAAACCGGGAATCCTATGATTCCCGGGTACAAAGAGATCGGGCAGGTGAAAGTCCCCGCCATGGCTCCAATCGCGAAGTCACTTTCAGTAATCGATCAGACACATGACGCCGCTCTCCATTAATCAAAGTCCTATCTGCGCCCGCTTTCCTCCCCTTGTCATAAAGTGCGCCCAACTGATGGATAAGCTCGCAGACTTGATAAGACTCATAGGGCTCAAGTGCATCACACATGCCTACGCTTCCTTATATATGCTGTTATCACCAAAGAACAAAAACAGCTCTCGCAACCTGTCGAGAGCTTGAGTGAATCGCAGTTGCAAATACTTAACAACAGAAACTCGCGCAAGACCCCGATCGGGCCGCATTCATACATCCGAGACAGCAGGAAAGTGAATTTGCGCGTGTCATATACATGAAAAGATCATAATACGCATACAGACCTAGTGTCAATATAGAAAAATTTTACCGCCTCCCTTTGTCGTCCTGAGCATAGCGACTGCCAGTAGGCGTCCCGTGAGGGAACGATCTCTATTGAGCTACAAAAGAAAACACAGATACTTCGCTGTGTTCAGGATGACAGGTTCCGCGTTTACACGCCCTTGACTAAACCCATAAAACAGCGTACTTTTGCGAGTACTTCACTATAGCTTTTTAACATCTCACAAAAAGGATATGCCTCATGCGCCGTTACTATGATACCAAGGAAGGCATAGAAGAAATGCTTGAATCGCTTGAGTCATTCAACCAACTCGTACGCATACGAGAAATGGCCGGACGCAACAGCGAAGAGCTCCACGACTTCTATCTTCTCGGACGTTTTTTGGCTCACACATCCGGGCACATCATCAAGTGGTATCCCGACTATTTCCCGCCGGAACGCTACAAGGATGTTCCGCCCGTGCTCACCGTCTCGGAATTCGAAGCGCTCGTCAATCAATTCGGCGTAAACAAAAACATGATACGCCGCACCCATGAACTGCATCTCCCAGCCATTCCCCCTGCCCACATGATCGATCCCATCAGCAAAAAATGCTGGACTATTGAGACGTGCCACGATGCCACTCCGATAGAAAAAGACGACAGCATCGGTCTTGACGAGTACGTCGGAAAAACGATCGGAGAAGTAAAAGAAATACTGACGTCTAGTCGCGAAAAGTTATACGAGTTCTATCCGCTTATGATTTTTAACCACGAACTGGTTGACTTCGCGCCCGATGATGCCGGCAGTCCCCTCAACCAGTACGGCACGCGCCCGCGATACGAGATGACCGATGATTATATCGTGCGTATGGGCGACATTATCAACGTCCGCATCATCCAGTTCTTTCATAAGGATACGCTCGAAATATTCCAAGGAAATGAGTCCGACAAACTGGTTGATTCCTACGCCGACAATATACGCTTTATATGCGAATCAGCCGGATTCACCGAGGTGAATGTTGCATTCACTCCCATTCCCACGTACCTCATACACCACGGCGATCACTTTTCCCATTTCATCACGCATGTGCAGATGTATTTCCGCACCCAAGCGCGCCAAGGATCATTCGGGGTCATACTTTTGGAGAATACCATGGTATGCCTCGACCTTACCGCCACCCGCGTCACGTGTCACCAGCTCATCGACGACGTAGGTCTTCTCGTGGATGATTCCGCGGATGCCAACATCTGTTTTATCTCCCACGGAGTCATGGAAGCCTTCTTTAAAAGAATAACTTCCCTGCCCCGGCAGGCGTCCCGTGAGGGGCTGCCTGATGGCGACTAAATGGCCGCCAACACAAAATCCCGTCTCTCTCTTCGTCACTGACGAATCGCAGAAACGGGATTTTTATTTACCAATCCAACGTCCCCTCGGTCTGGTACTCTGTGACGAGAGTCTCGAAGAAATTTTTTTCTTTTTTCTTATGATAGACTAGAAATAGATAAGCTTTTTATTAAATATCCAAATATATGCTTTCTCTGCCCAAAAAACCAACTATTGGCGATCTCCAAACATATGTCAGCCAACTCGAACTTGAGCGTGGATTCGCAGAACAAACTGCACTTCAAAAATGCCTTCTCCTTGGAGAAGAAATCGGGGAACTATTTAAAGCAGTAAGGAAACATGATTCCACACTTCGCATTGATAATAATTCAAAAGTTGGAACTATCGAAGAAGAACTTGCTGATATTCTTATATACACTTCCGCAATTGCCAATAAATATAACATAAACCTAGAAGAAGCATTTCGAAAAAAAGAAGAACAAAATAAAATGAGAGTCTGGAAATAGACTCTCGTAATAATACCATCTCCCATTAACTCGTTCACCTTAGATAGTGATGTCATTCCCGCGAAAGCGGGAATCTAGGTTTTTTCTTTAGGTTTTGATGGGTCTGGATTCCCGCTTTCGCGGGAATAACAAAAGTGAATGGACTAATGGGGGGTGGTATTACATTACCTATTTCATTGACGCGGAAACTTTTGAAAAATTGCCAAAAATCTCTCCATATGATTCCTTCACGCTCACTGCGTGATACGGAAGTCCATGCATCCGGCAAAATTCTTCCACAATGACTGCGGCGCGCTTGAGAGATCTTCGCTGCATTGAAGGCCATAGATGATGCTCGATCTGATAGTTGAGTCCGCCGGTAAGCATATCTATCACCAGTCCGCCGCGCATATTGCGCGTGGTACGAAGCTGCTGCTCAAGAAATCCTTTCAATGAACCGGGTTGCACGATAGGCATGCCTTTATGATTGGGAGCAAAAGAAAGTCCGAGATAAATGCCAAGTGCGCTCCAATGAACCGCCGCAAATGCAATCGCCCACGTTACAGGTAAAAATGCCAGCAAAAGCCATCCGTACAAAACAACATGCAATATAATAAAAAGAAGCAAAAGATACTTCTCCTTCATGCGCGAATGTATTAAAAATCTTATGCTAGCCGCACGCAGATTCCATGCCTCAAACATAAGCATAGGAACAAAGAGTGCTGCCTGATGGCGTACGATTGCGCGCATTGCGCCCTTTTTCCGACCCGCCTGTTCTTTGGAAAATGCGAGAGGGCCAAAATCAATATCCGGATCCTTTCCCTCTTGATTGGGAAATGCATGATGGCGATTGTGCTTATTGATCCACCAGCTTAAGCTCCACCCCAATATCAAACTAAACACCATTCCCATCCATCGATGCCACCGAGATCCCACCACCTGTCCGTGGCCTACGTCGTGAAGAAAAAATCCAAGCTGACCGAAGCTGAATGCAAGCAACAGCGCATTGGCCAGCTGCAGCCAAAAATTATGAACGTACGCCAACATAAAAAAACTCGCAGCAATCAAAACTGCAGTCACTGCCATAGAGAATATATAAAAATACGGAGACCAATTGAGCAGACCTTGGACACGAATGCGCGCATCCAATTCAGAAAATAAGCGATTATGATTTTCCATTAAAATAAAGAAGGGAATTATTACCCGTAGGTCTATCATCTTACTCCCGCCATGACAAGCACCGGAGTTGGTTTGATAGAATGAGATCCATGCGCATTGTACAGACTGACATTCCCGCCCACGACGGGAATTTTTTCTTTTTTGCATCGTGCCGAGAGCGCTTCAATGGTCTGGGCAAACGCGCCCATTGAATCTTTCGGATGTCCGAAATTAAGGCAATTGGTGATGCCAAGGGGTTTGGCGCCAAGCGATCGCAGGCGCCGATGGCATGTATCAAATGCATGTTCAATGCCGCGAGCAACATTATGATCCGACAATCCTTCATCCGAGCTCCACGCAATAACGATCTCTTTGCCGATCTCCGGAACATCGATAATCGCATAGCGTCCCGGCTTATTGGGACCCTTAATCGTACGCACTCCCACCATCCAATCATACTGATGCCAAATATCCCGAGTTACTTTCCCGGCAGCCTTACGATGCCTAGTCCCCTGCTTCTTCCATGTATTCAAATCCCAATCTTCATGCACGTCGGGAAAAATTTCCGCAAACTCCATGGGGAGCGTTATATTCTTTTTACCGGGCATATCATAGACAATCGTATACGTTCCGTTATTCGTGACCTTGCCGATGACGCACGCCTCCAAGTCCCATCTTTTGAACACATCCAAAATCTGCTTTCTGTATTTTTTGTGGCCTACGATCATCATGCGCTCCTGCGATTCGGAAAGAAGCATTTCCACAGGCGTCATTCCTTTTGCCTTTACGGGTACGCGATTAAGATACACCTTCGCGCCAAGATTCTTTCCGGTTTTTTTCCGCCCGCGCAATACCACTTCCGAAGTGGAACATAAAATCCCCGCCGCTCCCATATCCTGCATGCCCTCGATCCATGGGGTAAGTGCTAGCTCGCCGCATGCCTCCAAAAGAAGTTTTTCCAAAAACGGATCCGCTTCCTGAACCGCGGCAACGTTATGCGCATCCATAGTGGCCGATGCCATCTGCGCCCCGCCGACACCGTCTCTTCCCGTGCGCGCACCGACATAGATAAGATCATTGCCGGCTGTGAACGCATTGCCGTAAATAATTTTGTCTTTTTTCACAAGCCCGAATGCGGCTACATTCACCAAACAATTATTCTTATATGTATCATCTAAATATAAATCCCCTCCCACTACGGGAACGCCTACGCAATTCCCGTAATCGGCAATACCGCGCGTCACCTCATTCAAAAGACTGCGGCTATGGTCGTCTGTTCCAAAACGAAGAATATCCAATAACGCGATAGGCCGGGCGCCCATCGTAAAAATATCACGCAAAATACCGCCCACGCCCGTAGCAGCTCCGTGGTAAGGTTTAATAAAGGACGGATGATTGTGGCTCTCCACGCGCATTGCAAGCGCCCATCCTTTTCCCACATCAACAATACCGGCATTTTCTCCCGGCCCCTGAATCACATGACTGCCTTTCGTATATAATTTCGAAAGGAATTTTTTTGTACTCTTATAGCTTGTGTGCTCGCTTGCCATGGCCTCTGCCAATAAGCGAGGTATATCAGTGTGTTGCGACATAAGATTCTATTGCACGCATAAAATACTCCCCATCCGGCGACCGTTCCGGATGAGGCATCATGCCAAAAATTTTTTTTTGCTCGTTACAAACTCCAGCAATATTATCCACCGATCCGTTCGGATTAAATCCGGCGTAGGTAAGAAATATCTGACCGTTCTCCGCAAGTTTCTCCCTTTCGCGCGCAGGAAGCATATATCTGCCGTATCCATGAGCCACGGGAATGGTGAATTTCTTACCCCGCATCACGTCACTGCCAAAAAACGAGGCACCTGAAACGTTGCACACTGTGTAATCACAGAAAAATTTCTTTGACTCATTGCGCTCCAATGCACCGGGCAACAGCCCCGCTTTCACAAGAATCTGAAATCCATTGCAAATGCCAAGAATCGGCACGCCCGCCTTCGCCGCTTTTTTAATCGCCTTCAATACGGGAGAGCGCAGAGCAAGCGCACCGGGATCACACGTAAAACTGCCCGTTGCTTTTGAATACACCCTGTCGCCAAACGCAAAACCTCCCGGCAATACCAGGAGGTCGAAAGAAAGCGGACGGGCATCTTTATACCAGACAAACTCCGCCGCGTGCCCGAATTTGGTGAAAAAATTAAGCGTATCAAAATCACAATTTGACCCGGGAAATCGTATAATACCCACGTTCATTTGTTTTTTGCGACTCGTCATTTTCAGAAAGCTCTTAATTTATCCTATTAGAGCCGGAGGGGAGAATCGAACTCCCGACCTACGCGTTATTCATCCTGTTAGAGCCGGAGGGGAGAATCGAACTCCCGACCTACGCGTTACGAGTGCGTTGCTCTGCCACTGAGCCACTCCGGCTCTAACAGGGTCAATTGCGTTGCTGTTTCGCCTCCTCGGCGAAACCCGGGGCATTTCTTAACGCTCGCACGCGCAAACGCGGCTCGCTAAAATGCCCGTTAAAGTCAAATCTTTGACTTTAACCCACTAAGCCACTCCGGCTCTAAGAGGACAAACCATATTACCTATATCATAATTCCTTGAGCATGTACAGAAATTGCGCTATATCCAGAGCACGCTATAATAGAAAGACATGATAACTATCAGACTCATTATTTCCTATATCACATGGCACTTCGGAAAAGGATTCCAAGAACTTTTTGGGTTATCGAAAAATCTAAGCTGGTTTGGCTATCATTTTTTTTCTATTCCTCTTCTTTTTCACACCCTCATCCGTCCCCTCTTTCGCATCCACGAATCTGCACCCGCGGGAAGCGGTCTCAATGTCCAGCTTTTTTTTGAAAATATCACCATAAACCTGATTGCGCGCATCATCGGATTTTTTCTTCGCGTATGTTTGATTCTCCTCGGAGGCGTGTATCAGATATGCATTCTTTTTCTCGCGCCCATACTTCTTCTCGGATGGCTTATCATGCCGATCATCCCCTTTGTACTGATTATAATCGGCATTCAAATGGTATTTTAATATCCTAAAGGGTGAAAACCATGAACGACTTCTCATTTCCCAAAAATAAATTCTTTGCGGCCATTGCCGCTGAATCCCGCTTTCCGCGGCCGCTTCGCCGACTCACGGCAGAGATTAACACGGGCGCTATTGTTGTATTTCTTGGCTTAATGACATATGTCTGGATCCAGCAAAACTTCACTTTCATCAAAGCTCTCCCTATGCTCCCCCTTGCCGCATCCCAGCTTGAGGGAATTGCCATCATTCTCCTTGGCATACGCATGGGAATACTCCTTATCAACCGCTTTATCAGTTCAAGCACCTTCGAAAAACAGGGAGAAATCGATTCTGCCAACCTTGCTCGCCGCCTCAACTATTTTGCCGCAGAATTATGGTTTTACGGCGTATACAAAAGAGGAAGCGCCACGTCGCTTCAATTCCTTGCAGCCCTCCCGCAAAGCGATATTGCCGCGAACATCCTGCTGCGCCTAGGAATCTCCCTTGATGAATTCAGAGACTTTCTTTCCCAATACCAGCACGAAACGCCTATTCTCTTTGACCACTCCTCTGACATTTTTAAATCATTCTCGCCCGTCTCAGTGGAGCTTGGGCAAAGCAAGCAAGACCGCGACATCAACTCCGGCGACATTCTTGCCTTCGTTTTCAAGCAAGACCAGGATTTCCGCAACTTCATTATTGCCAAACAAGGAGATGAAGAGATGCTTCGCGGTGCTGCTTTATGGATAGAAGAACAAGTCACCAACGAAGATCAGGAAAGCAGATGGTGGTCGCGGGAAAAACTCGGCCGCATTCCGGGACTGGCCAAGACATGGTCATTCGGGCCTGTCTTTACGCTTATGCGATTTGCCACGCGCGTAAGCAACGATTCGGCGCTCATGCGCCCTATCGCACTTATTGGACGCGATACTGAAGTAAAGCTTCTCGAAGATGCTCTTCTCTCCCAAGCCAATGCCAATGTGATTATCGTAGGAGAGCCGGGAGCAGGAAAAGAAACAATTGTTCTCGGACTCACGCAGATGATCCTTCAGGGAAGAGTATTTCCCGAGCTTGAATCAAAACGCGTATTCCAACTCTCCGGACCGTCGCTCGTAGCGACCGGAAAAACAAAAGGAGAAACCGAAGCGCTTCTCATCAGCATACTCAACGAAACCGCGCGTGCAACCGATATCATCCTTGTCATCGATCAATTTCCTGAATTCGTAGAATCGCTTAGCAAAATCGGCATCATTGCCGCGCAAATTCTTACGCCGTATCTCACAAGCAACGCCACTCACATTGTAGCGCTTGCTGATATCAATACATTCCGCAAGTTCATAGAACCCGACGCGGCGCTCATGGCGCACTTTGCAAAGATCGAAGTAAGACAGCCCGATGAACGCACTCTCCTCCCTATCCTCAAGGAAATAGCTCCCCTGATTGAGACTCAAGCGCGCGGCACCGTGCTCATCACCTACCCGGCACTCAAGAAAATCGCGGAAGCGGGCGTACGCTATTTAGTAGAAGGAGCTCTTCCGGAGCGCGCCATCATACTCATGCAAGAACTCGTCACCTACGCATCGGGCCGGCATATCATTCTTATAGGTCCCGAACTTGTCGCTGAATACGTGGGAAAGAAAACAAAAATGCCCCTCGGCGCCATTACCAAAGAAGAGCAGGATAAACTCATCAATCTTGAAGACCGTCTTCATGATCGCGTCGTCAATCAAGCAGAAGCCATCAATGCGATTGCCAATACCATCAGACGAGCGCGCGCAGGAATACAGGAATCCAAACGACCCATCGGATCATTCCTCTTCTTAGGCCCCACGGGCGTAGGCAAGACAGAAACCGCAAAAGCGCTTGCCGCTGTGTACTTCGGAAACGAAGATTCCATGGTGCGCTTTGACATGACCGAGTACCAGACCGAAGATTCCATTGCGCGCCTCATCGGATCATTTGAAAAAAATGAACCGGGAATTCTTGGAAGCCGCATGCGATCATCCCCTTACGCGACCCTTCTTCTCGATGAATTTGAGAAGGCGGATAAAAAAGTGATCGACCTCTTTCTCCAGATTCTCGACGAAGGAATGTTCACCGATGCATTCGGAGAACAGGTCAATATGCGAAATACCATCATCATCGCCACCTCAAACGCCGGAGCGCAGATGATATGGCATTTAGTTGAAGGCAATATCGATCCCTCCACCAAAAAATCAGCGATCATCGCCGAGATCCAGCAAGAAGGAAAGTTTAAACCCGAACTCCTCAACCGTTTTGACTCGATCATTATCTATCAGCCGCTTTCCCCGGAACATCTCAAACAAGTCGCCCGCATGATGCTCAAAAAACTTGCCGACCGCCTCCGCGAGCAGCAAAACATCAGCTTTACCATTACCGATGAACTCATTGACGAGACCGTGCGTCTTGGATACGACCCAACGTTCGGCGCCCGGCCCATGCGACGCTTCATCCAAGATAAGGTAGAGAAAGTCGTTGCCGATAGAATAATCAAAGGAGAGCTTACGCGCGGCGGATCAATCGCACTTGGCACGAAAGATATCATGTAAAATGCAGCGCTGTTCCAAAAAAACGCCCCGTAGCAAGGGCGTTTTTTAATAGTCTAAAACTCCTGTTTTGGAGGGGTTTTAGAAACCACTAAGTCGTTGAGGGACTTGGGGACGGACTCGGAGATGCGGATTGGCTGGGTGACGGTGAAGGTGACGCAGACTGACTCGGGCTTGGACTTGGTGAAACGCTCTGGCTCGGAGTCGGCGTTGCTGAATGCGACGCCGATGGGCTCAATGACGGCGTCGGAAGAGGCGCCTGACCGCGGCTCGTAAGAATCTCGTTGAGCTTCTTGATAAGCTCCATGATAAGATTCTGCATGCGCGTCTTTTCCTGATCACTCACCGCATTGGTCCGCGTACGATCATTAATTACTTGGGCATGGACAAATGCGGGTGTCGCCGTATCAAGCTTGCCAAGCACATCCACCATATCGCCCACTGCGATATCACCAAACGTAATTTGCCTGCCTTGAGTAGCTACTTTCGTATCTGGCATCTTATGGATCGAGAAGCTTAACTTCCAGATATCAACAGTAATGATATCTCCGGAAACTGCGGTTACTTTCGCATTCGTGATACGGATGTCACCATGCGGATTAATAGTCATGGTCACAGGAATCTCTTTTTGAGTCGGTGAGAAGGAAAATTCCTTCGTATCAATGTTCTGAAGTTTCTTCAACATGCTTTCCAATGGCTGGATCGGCAACTTTTTCTCGGCAGACATATGATTGTCTGCGTTATTCCCGTTATTGTCATTATTTTCAGCAAATACGGTAATTGCAAACGCGGAAGTAAATGCGAGTACCGCGCCTACTGCAGCTGCTGCGTACATTTTTTTATTCATCATATTGGTAAAAAACTTAAATCATAACAAAAGTGAATTCGACCTTTCAAAATTGGGACTTCAAGGAAATTTCCCCATTAACTCTATTATATCACCTTCTCTACTCCGGTTTCAATGCGCTCTGCGTATACACATTGGAGGCATTCCACAAGAGCCACCCGCTGTCTGCTACGCCTTGGGCTGCATTGATCTGCAAGCGTACTTTTTCAGCACCATAAGGACGGCCCGCGGACTTATCCGCTTCATGAAAAAAATCTTCCAACCACGGACGAAGCCTAACATGAGGAGATGCTTTGGCATCGGACTCGCCGCCGATCACAATTGTTGAAGTTCCTGAAACGCTCGCATTAAGTCCATCCAAAAAATCTTGCGCGACCCGAAGCGACCGACCTACCGTCACATCCGGATGCATGCGCACGTCTTTGCCGTTATAAGCAATTGCGGCAAGATTATGCGACGGATCCGCCGGAAGATATAATCCGCTATAATAGTGCGACGGATATACCATGAACGAAACATAGTCAAAGCTGTTGCCGATATCTTCAAGACGCTGCCCGATACCCACATCGCCTTCGCGAATCGCCGCATAGCCGAACATATCGGCTGACAAAATGATATCAGGCTTATAAGCTTTCAATGAATCATGCAGGAATGCGAAGAAACTTTTAAGTACAAGATACTTAGGCGTTTTACCGTCCCATACGGGAAATTGAGCTTTTGCCACATCACCATCTGAAGCAAATCGGATATAGTCGAATTGAAGCTCATTAAATCCAAGATCAATTATTTTCTTGCCAAAATCAGCAATATAACTGCGCGCTCCCTCGCTTGCCGGATCGATCCAATATCCGCCTTTGTTATCGCGCCATAGTACGGCGTTGGTCTTTAATCCATCCGGGCCTTTTTCGCGCAAATACATTTTCTTGCCGCAGTCATCTATCGTTGGTTTGACCGATGCCCGATGCAAATACCATTCGGGATGCGCATAAATCTGCGAGGAATCTTTAAATGTGACAATGCGGGCAATCGCCCAGATATGCTTTGCATGCAATTCATCGATCAATTGCCTGATCCGCGCCTCGTCATATTCCGGGCCGCATACTTCCTTTACGTCAATAACTATCGCGTTAACTTCCGTGGTTTCTGCCAAATGAATAAGACCGTTGCGAATTCGGGTAGCTGCTGATCCCCCGTCGCTTGCCACTTCAGCGGTCATATAGAGGCCCTTGATATGCGAAGACTTTTCCTCGGCATCTTTAATCCTCTCCTCGATTGTCTTTCTCAAATCCGGCGTTGCCGACAGAGGAGTCGAAGAACCCGATAGTGCCGCACTTCCGGCAGAAAACTCAACTCCCGAATTTACCTGTTTAAATACAATAACCACTCCCCCAAGAATAATACCTGCCACTGCAAGAGAAACAAGAATTGATTTCATCATTATGGTGTATCAGTTTAGCTGAATTATAATTGGCAGCGAGAGATAGAATGAAAGCTTGCTTTCATTCTATCCGAGCGAACCAATTTCAAGCTTGCTTATTATTTATTATTATGCGGCCACCGCTTAGCGCGGTGAAGTCACGCTTAGCGTGACCAGGGAAAATACATGCGAGCGGCGGGAATCGAACCCGCACGCCTTGCTTGGGAAGCAAGAATTCTACCACTAAATTACGCTCGCTTATTTCCGCATTCGCCTCTTCTTTATATAACGCAATACAATCCAAAGCACAACAATAGAAACGATCGACCATCCAATTATTCGCTTAATGATATCAATATGAGCAATGAGTGTGAACACGGAGCCGAGATAATAGCTCAAAGAGATAAGGATCAGCGTGTAAGGAAGGGCTGCGGCAAGATCATAAGCGAGAAACTTCTTTACGTTCATGCGAAAGTGCCCCATCATAATCGGTACTACAAAACGCACGCCTGAAATCGGCCTAGTGAGCAAAACGACCTTCTCTCCGAACCGATCAATATACTTCTTTCCCTTTTCAAGAAATTCGCGCGTTATTTCAAAACGGCCAAGTATTTTTTCATATAAGAAATTACCCGCATATCGTCCCAATATATATCCGGACAGATCGGCTATCACGATACTTGCGCTCAATACAAATACCGTAGTCCACAAATCGGTAAAACCCAAATAAGCCAAATAACCGGCAAGAAGCAAAACAACTTCTTCGGGTATGGGAAGCCCGAATGCGGAAACGTAAATAAGAGCGGATAAAACGCCGTACAAGGCCACCGGGTTGTCTAATGGCAAAAGAAAAAGAATCCACTCCATAAAAATCTATTCGACTAAGGCTTGATGAGACGGTACAGCTCATCTTCAAGAGCGTAGAACGCCTGGGAGCGCAATTCACGGGGACGAGGAAGACCGTTCTTAACAATTCGCTCAATTTTACCAGGACGAGGAGTAAGCACGGCAATACGATCCGCAAGCTCGATCGCTTCTTCGACGATGTGGGTTACCATCACAATGGTAGGCCGCGCCTCGCCCCCTATCCATTCCGGATTCTGCCAAATGCGCAAAAGTTCTTTGCGTAATTCCTCTGCCGTAAATGAATCAAGCTCGGAAAATGGCTCATCCATAAAAATAACTTTTGGATCAGTTGCCAAAGCACGCGCAATACCGACACGCTGACGCATGCCGCCAGAAAGCTCACGCGGGTACTCATTGCCAAACTTTTCCAACCCAAACCGCTTAAGCTCTTTATTCACGCGCTCTTTCACATGACGCGCAGACATATTGCGTGCGACTAGTCCGATACTGATGTTCTCGGCAACCGTAAGCCACGGCAGGAGCGCAAACTGCTGAAACACAAAACTAAAATCACGCGGCGCTATGCTCTCTCCAAATATAACTTCGCCCTTAAAATCTTTCTCAAGACCGCTCATGATCCGCAGAATCGTTGACTTCCCCGATCCTGAAGGCCCTACGAATACAAAAATCTCCCCTGACAAAATCTCAAGATTAATATCGGCAAGAGCGGTCATACCGTGAAATCCATCCTCGATAAACTCTTTGGAAATATTTTTGAGGGTAATAAGCGGTTTCATAATTATTCTTCCATCTTGCGATGACTCCATTCAAGAAGCGGAGTCCAAACCAATTTATTAATACTGAAAATCAAAATCAAAAATCCCAAAATACCGAACGTGGTAATCCGCGGATTTTGAGAAAAAAGATTGAAGAAATTTCCCAATCCCATACGCGCACCCACAATAATTTCCGTAGCCACCAGCGCTCCCCATCCGTCGCCAAGACCGATGAGCGATCCCGTCACCGCTCCGGGAATGGTAATCGGAAGCAAGAATAATTTAAAATAAGCAAAACCGGAAAGCTGCGCTATCCCGACCGCCTCATTCCAGTCGCGCCTAATAAGATGGAGCGAGCTAATGATGGAAAAAAATATAGGCCAGATGATAGTAATAACAAGAAATATGATTACCGTAGTATTCGACGGGCCGAGAAAAAAGCTCGCAAGCGGCAAAGCGGCAAATGTCGGAAAACTTTGCAGTACATCGAAAAATGGCAAAGCAATTGCAGCTCTCCTGCCTTGATAAAAAAGAATAGCACAAATCCAGGCAAGAATAAGAGCAATGATATAAGCAATCGCCATGCGCGAGAGTGATATGCCGATATCAGCAAAAAGTTTTCCTGAAGAAATTTTTGCGAACTGCGCAAAGAAAAAGAAAAATACAAAAGGAAGCACTACGAACAGCACCGTAACCAGCCGATGCAATCGTGAACGGTATATATAAGGATTAAAGTGGGGATTGGGATGCGGATGAGAATAAGGATGCGGATGAGACTTTCTCATAAAAATTCTTTAACGAAACTTAGGTGTTACCCAGAATCCAAGACGGGCCTTTCCGCCAATCATAAGGCGGGTTTGGGCTTCCAATGCCGGCAGCGCGCCAAAAATAATGAGCGTCAACGGACTCAATATCCACTGAAACGCATAAAGTACATAATGGCGGCGCTTAAACCACGTCGGTTTGGGGGGTAATAGTATTATACTCAAGACTGCGGATGAAACAATTCCGATCATTGCAAGCGTCATGATGGTGCGCGTCACGCGCGGCAGATTAAACGAAAGCACCGATACGCGAAACAACGCTCCCCCGAGTAAGATAGGCAGCCAACCTAGGCTGAAGATAATGATCGCGTTTGTCGCCCATGAATGGAATCCTTCTACAATTTGAAATACCCAATATAATTTTTTGCGCAAAGGAATCCGCGGATCTTTGATAAAACCGGACAGTAAATACGGAATATTCTCACATCCCCATCCCCATCGGCGCTGCTGCTTGTAGATATTACTCATGGTACGCCAGAAACCCGGAGCAACATTGGCATCCATCGCAACGGGATAAAACACCGGCTCTACACGCCAGTCACTGTGATAGTGAAGATAACACTGCCAAAAAATGCGCGAGTCCTCGGATACGACATCCGTATGCCAAAAACCTATTTCCACCAACGCCTGAAACGGCATAGTATGGGAAGAAAATGTTGTAAGCCGTTCCGGCCGAGACTGCTGGATCAGATGCCAAAATGATGCAGAGAATGCGATGACGCGCGCGAGCGCGGGTGCGGTAAAAATATTATTCACAAAAAGCGGAACTGGCTGGAAGCTTGATCGCTGCGGATTTTTGCACGTTACAAACGTATGCGTCACCACCCCGAAATATTCGGGATACAACTGGGTGTCAGAATCCAGAGATGATACGAGTACGCGCTCATAAGGAATACCAATCTTATCAATAAACTTTTGCGCTTCTCTCCCCGCCCATGTCTCATTGGATCCCTTACCAGGTATCTCACCCGAGAGATTGCCGGGATGCTCGGTTATGAGAAACTCAAAAAACAGAGAACCAAACTTCTGCTTGATGCGCTCTGCTGTTACTCGCGCTTCGGGCACATGCGCTTCAGTAGCGAGCACCACGATCAATTTATCCATAGGATAATTCACCTTTGCGAGCGACCGAAAGCTTTCCACTATCACCTCATAGGGCTCGTCATACATCGGAAGAATCACAAGATGGTACACATCCTGCCATGTAAACGGGACATTGATTTGCCACTTCTCCAGCCGCTCAAGTTCCTTGATCCAATTCTTTTTCATGCGGTCTCTAAGCTCGTTGAACGATGCGCGCAAATGCGTTGAGAAGTAGAGCGTTTTCAAAAGCCAATAGATATCAAAAAGTATAATAAAGATAGACACCCAATCGGGCGCAAGCCATGAAAAAAGTATAATGGCTGCAAACGTACCCCACGCAAGCAAACCGGGAATGAGTTCGAAAATTCTATTCACAATAAGTTAGCTGATAGCCTTTTGCAAAAGCTCCTGCACGACTTTGGGATTTGCCTTGCCACGCGACTCTTTCATTATTTGTCCTACTAAAAATTGCACGGTAGCAGTCTTACCTCCTTTGATGTCTTCCACTTCTTTCGGGTGATTGGCCACGACGCGCACCACCATGTCCTCAAGTTCAGAGGTATCTGAAATCTGCCACAATCCTTTGCGTTCGATAATATCGGAAGGGTCATCTCCGGTTGCAAACATTTCTGCAAGCACTTCTTTTGCCGCCAAATTTGAAATCTTATTTTCCGCCACATAAAGTACAAGCTCGGCAATGTTTTCCGCGCTGATTTTGGTATCGCGCGCGTCCCCTGATTTCTCGCGCAGCAAACGCAAAAAATCCTGCGTCAAAAACGCGGCAGCGGTTTTAGGAAGATTGCGAGTCGGATGCTCCCCGCTTTCTTTGTCATGCTGTCCAAGTTCGCTTGCGACTTCCTCAAAATATCCCGCCAGTTCTTTGTCTCGCACCAGCACCTCAATGATTCCCGCCTCGAGGCCGTATTCTTTTGCAAAACGCATACGCTTTTGCGCAGGCAATTCAGGAAGATGCGCTGCTATCTCACTCACCATTTCGCGCGAAATCGAGAGAGGCGGCAAATCCGGCTCCGGGAAATAACGATAGTCATGCGCGGATTCTTTTTTGCGCTGGCTGAATGACTCTCCCTTATGCTCGTTCCATCCGCGCGTTTCCTGCACTACTTTCTCTCCTGCTTCCAACACCGCAGTCTGGCGTTTGATCTCAAAATCAACCGCATCGGATGCAAACTTAAATGAGTTAATGTTTTTTATTTCAGCTTTGGTGCCAAATGCCTCTGTTCCTTTTGGACGAAGAGAAATGTTTACTTCAACCCGCATCTGGCCCTTTTCCATATCCGCATCAGACGCGCCCACGTAGCGCAAAATCTTCTGAAGTTCTTCACCGAATGCAATCACCTCCTCGCCGGTACGAAAATCCGGCTCGGTAACCAATTCCATCAATGCCACGCCCGCGCGGTTGAAATCCACCAGAGAAGAACCGCTTTTCGGATCATGCGACAGGCGCCCCGTATCTTCTTCCAAGTGCACCCGCGTGATGCGGATATCTCGATCTCTGATAGTAAGCGTTCCCCCGCTCACCAGCGGATGCTGGTATTGCGAGATTTGATAACCCTTCGGAAGATCAGGATAAAAATACTGCTTGCGGTCAAATTGAGAAAATTCCGGAATAGTTCCGTTCAAGGCTAGCCCCACGGAAATAACTTTTTTTACCGCATCTTCATTGATCACGGGCAATGTTCCGGGATGGCCCATACAAATCGGACAGATATTAATATTCGGATGTAACTCAAGCGGATCATTCAAAGACTGGCAGAACATTTTTGTTTTTGTTTTGAGCTCGGCGTGAATTTCCAGGCCGATCACCGGTTCGTATTCCATAT
>Ga0209515_10003642_pt1 | contig 21682 bp, 18 predicted proteins | sample Subgroupgradi54m_FD_187454 | JGI IMG/M metagenome (GOLD analysis project Ga0209515, IMG submission 187454) | Subsurface groundwater microbial communities from S. Glens Falls, New York, USA - GMW60B uncontaminated upgradient, 5.4 m (SPAdes)... ... | reverse complement strand
TCGGCTCGGGACCCGGGCTCCGGAGGAGATGCGCGCCATGTCACCGCGTGACGAAAGCGCGCATCGGGGGAGGAGGATTCCCAGCCGAGTCATAAAAAATCCATCATCATTGTATGGTGGTTTTTTTTGATTCAAGAATCTGGGAATCGAAGGGTACCCGAGACGAGTGAAGAGTTTCACTCGGCTCGGGACCCGGGCTCCGGAGGAGATGCGCGCCATGTCACCGCGTGACGAAAGCGCGCATCGGGGGAGGAGGATTCCCAGCCGAGTCATAAAAAATCATCAACGTTGGTTGATGATTTTTTTATTCAAGAGTCTGGGAGTCGAGCGATGGATTCTCAAAATGAACCGACGAGACAACACAAAACCAACTTATCAAATTTGGTACACCTGTACCAAATTTGATAAGTGGAAAATTATCCAAAAATAGGGTATACTCAAGTTCGATTATGAAAATTGCAATGCTGGGGCTTAAAAGTATTCCGGTGGGGGAGTACGGAGGAGGCATCGAGCGCCATGTGGAGGAATTGGCCGAGCGGCTTGTGCGCCGCGGGCATACGGTTTTTGTGTACGTCAGATCCTATGCCATGAAAGGAAAAAAAACGCGCACATGGCGCGGCGTGCATTTGATTCCACTGCCCACGATCCGTCGCAAAAATCTTGAAACCATCGTGCATACTTTTCTTGCGACGATTCATGTTCTTTTCATGCGCGTTCACGTGATTCATTATCACGGTGTCGGCCCAGCAACCTTCGCGTGGATTCCGCGTATCCTAAAACCGTGGGCACGCGTCATTGTCACGTTTCATGCCATTGATCGTTTCCAAAAAAAATGGGGCGCGTTTGCGCGTTTTTATTTGGGTTTTGGCGAATGGGCGGCTATGCATTTTCCGCATCGCACGATTGTCGTGTCGCATGTGCTTCAAGTCTATACGCATCGTCGTTACAAAAAACCGGCGCTCTATATTCCCAACGGCGTCGAATTGCGCACGATACGAAAAACTGACGCGCTCATTCCGTTTCATCTGCGCGCACAAAATTATTTTTTAATGGTTGCACGGCTCGTGAAGCACAAGGGCATTCACTATTTGATACAAGCATTTCGCAGTATCAAAACCGACAAAAAATTGGTGATCGTCGGTGCGCCGAGTTTTACGGAAGATTACGTCGAGTATCTGGCAAAACTTGCCGCGGATGACCCGCGTATTATTTTTACCGGCTATCAAACAGGGGAGATACTCGCGCAACTTTTCGCGCATACCTATCTTTACACGCACGCATCGGAAATGGAGGGCCTGTCGCTTTCGATTCTTGATGCGATGTCGTACGGCGCGCCGGTGCTCGTAGCAAACATTCCCGAAAATATTGAGGTGATTGATCACTCTGGTTTTTCATTTGAAAATCGCAATGTCCATGATCTGCGCAAAAAAATGATGTATGCGCTCGCCAATCCTGATGCGGTGCGCGCGATGGCGCGTCGTGGCAAAAATTTTGTGAAAACCGTTTTCAGTTGGGACGCCATCGTGCGCGAAACCGAAAAAGTATATGGCACGCGTATGCGCACAAAACGTGGTTGACCGAATCGTAAATGTGAGGTAAAGTTGACGCAATCCTGAACCATGTAACAATTTAGCAATTTAGCAATTTAACAATATATGTCGTCTTCCTTTTTCAAAGATATAGAAAAACGGTACGTGACCTATGAACGCGCGTATCGGGAGTTGGTGGCCGGTTCGAATGCCGCTTTGAATGCGGCCAAGCGCGCTATTTTTGCATTGCATCGTGGTGATGCGAAGGGTGGTGCGGTGCTTGTTGCAGAGTCCGAACGGATCCTCACCGGATTTGAGCCACTTTTCAAAAAAGAGCCGCTCTTGCGCAGTGAAGGTGCGTATCGCGCAGGCGTCGAAGAATTTGTGGAAGCGAATTTGTTTGCGCAATTTTTAGATCGGAAGCCGCTTGGACGACTTGCGGGTTTGGGTGAAGTGGATGCTGAATTATATTTGGGTGGGCTTTCCGATCTTACCGGTGAATTAGTGCGCTATGCGATGAGTCGCGCCACCGCTCATGACGATAAGGAAGTGCGTCGCGCAAAAGAAACGTTGGACGCGGTGATGGAGTTTTTGATCGGTCTTGATTTAACCGGTTATTTGCGCACTAAGTTTGATCAAGCGAAAAACAGCGCGCGTCGCATGGACGAAATTATGTATGACCGTTCTTTGCGAAAATAGAAATCAGGTATATTGATAAAAAATTACAATAATCAAGCACTAAATCACAAATAATTTCGAAATCATAAAAATAATCGAATATCTAAACTCGCCGTTTGGTGTTTGAGATTTATTGATTGATGCTTATGATTTATTTGTGGTTTGAGGCTTGTGATTTGGAATTTGATAAATGACTTATGACTTCAGATAATCCGCGGGTTGCCGCGCTCATCGCCGCGTACAATGAAGAAGTGACCATCGAGAATGTGGTGAAGACGATCGTGGATTCGAAATTATTTGATGAAGTGATTGTGATAAGCGATGGTTCGACTGACAAGACAGCGGAGGTGGCGCGCAACGCGGGCGCAACGCTCGTGCACGAATTGCCGATTAAAGGCGGCAAGGGCGCGGCAATTTTGCACGGGCTGACGCATACCGATGCGCCCATTCTTTTTTTGGCGGATGCCGATTTGTGGGGACTTACGAAACAACATCTCGAAGCGATTTTGAATCCGGTGCTTTCAGGAAAAAGAGTGATGAGTGTCGGTGTGCGCGATCGTGGGCGTTTGGTAACGTGGATTACGGCGCACGTACCGCTCATCGGCGGCGAGCGCGCCATGATGCGTCATGTTATTGAAAATATCAATCCGAAGTACCTGCAAGGATTTATGATCGAGTCGGCACTGAACTATCATTGCCGTGCCGACGGTTTTCCGTACGGCGCGGTGATCTGTCACGGATTGCACATCCGTCGCAAAATCGACAAAGTCGGTTTTTGGCGAAGCGTGCCGCAGTATATTGCGATGGAATCTGAAATCATAAAAGCAATGATTTTGGTACGGCTCGCTCACCTTCGTGGTGAATTTAAAAAATGAAATAAACCTGTCATTCTGAACGAGAGTGAAGGATCTCTCGCGTATGCGAGCCGACGGCGCACATTCGTGTGAGATCCTTCGATGTTCCTTGCTTAGGATGACGCAATGAAATGGATTTCAAAAATAAAAAAGTGTTGATTTTTGGACTTGGAAGATATAGGGAGGGGAGTGGGGTGTCGGCCGCGCGGTTTTTTATTCGGCGTGGCGCGCGTGTTACGGTTACGGACATGAAAACGGCGCGGGAGCTTCGCGAGACGGTCGCCATGGTGCGTGGGAAAGTGACGCTTCATCTGGGTGGTCATAAAATGGAAGATGTGCGTGCGGCGGACATTATCATGCGCAATCCGGGGGTTCCCCATGACTCTCCGTATCTTGCCCAAGCGCGGCGGCTTCATATTCCTATATATACTGACGCGAGTTTGTTTATGATGCTTGCGCCGTGTCCCGTGATCGGGGTGACGGGTACGCGCGGCAAAAGTACCACGACGGCTTTGATAGGGGAGATAGTGAAACGAAAAAATAAAAAAACTTTTGTCGGCGGCAACATTCAACGATCGCCGCTTACTTTTTTGGACAAACTTGATACGAATTCGCTTGTGGTGCTTGAGCTCTCAAGTTGGCTTCTCGAAAGTTTTGCCGATATAAAAAAATCGCCGCAGATTGCCGTCGTGACGAACATTTATCCCGATCACTTGAATGTGCATGGTTCGATGCGTGCGTATATCCGCGCCAAAGAAAATATTTTTCGATTTCAAAAATCAGGTGATCTGCTTTTTTTAAATCAGGATAATCCCGATACGCGGGATATGAAAAAACGCGCGGCGCACGGCGTTTATTTTTCGGTGAAAAATGTGCCGTCGTGGCTCGATTGGGGGAACGTGACGCTTGCTGGAGATCATAATAAAAGCAATGTGCTCGCGGCGGTTGTAGTTGCTTTAGCAGTCGGGGTGCCGCAAAAAGAAATAGGTGCCGTTCTCAAATCATTTCGCGGATTGTCGAGCCGACAAGAAATCGTGCGAGTGGTGCGCGGGGTGACATGGGTGAATGACACGACCGCAACGACGCCCGAGGCCACGATTGCGGCACTGCATCGCTTCGCGCCGAATGGTAAGATTATATTGATTGCCGGTGGAACTGACAAAAAATTGCAATTTGGCGCACTCGCGCGGGAAATTAAAAAACAATGCAAATCCGTCATCTTGTTTGATGGTACTGCCACGGTAAAGTTGATGCGGGAATTAGGAATTATGAATTATGAATTAGGAATAACGATTGTGCGGACGATGGCGGATGCCGTACGACGTACGCAGAAAATTGCCGAGCGCGGGGATGTTATACTATTGTCACCGGGCGCGGCGAGTTTTGGTTTGTTTAAAAATGAATTTGATCGCGGCGACCAGTTTTTCAGAGAAGTGAAACGCATAACCCCTCCTCGCCTCCCCTTACCTCGTTAGGAGTGAGCAAAGTGACGAAGCCTTAGCTTCGGCATTTTCGAACGACTTGTCCCTCGAAGTCGGAGCGCAGAGGGGCGACGCGAGGCAACGAGCGAAGCGAAGTTATCCTAAGGGGAGGAAAGCTCAATGATTACATCGTTGCTATGAAATCTTTTTTGAAAAAAATTATTCCTCGATCGTTACTCCAGTCGTATCACCAAATGTTGGCACTTTTTGCGGCATCGTGGTACGGGCACCCTTCCGATAAGTTGATCGTGATCGGAGTGACCGGTACGAATGGTAAGTCCACAACAGTTGAAATCATCGCCCGTATTTTCGAAGCGATTGGCGCGCGTGTGGGATTTACTTCGACGGTGCGTTTTAAAATTGCGGAGCGTGAGTGGCTCAACAATAAAAAGATGACCATGCTCGGGCGCTTTGCACTTCAAAAATTAGTGCGTGACATGGTGCGCGCCGGTTGCAAGTATGCCGTGATTGAAACGTCGTCCGAGGGTATTGCGCAATATCGGCATCTTGGCATCAATTATGATGTGGCGGTTTTTTTGAATATCACCCCGGAACATATTGAGTCGCATGGGAGCTTTGAAAACTATCGTGCCGCAAAAGCGGAATTATTTGCACATCTTTCGCGGCGTCCCCGCAAAAAAATTGACGAAACAACGATCCCCAAAATTGCCGTCGTGAATCTTGATGATGAGAACGCGTCGTATTTTTTGCAATTCAAAGCGGATCAAAAAATGGGGTTTGCGACACGCGAGGCATCGAGTCCGGTCGAAGGAATTGACGAGGTTTTGCGTGCCACGCAGATTGAAGTGGGTCGTGACGGAAATAAGTTTTCCGTGGCCGGTGTGTCGTTTCGCACGCCGCTTCGTGGTGCGTGGAATGTCAGCAATGCGATGGCAGGAATTGCGGTCGGCACCGCGTTTGGTTTGCCACTTGAACAGATCAGGAGTGGCATCGAAGATATGGAGACCGTGCCCGGTCGCATGGAGTTTATTGATGAGGGTCAACCGTTTACTGTGGTGATTGATTATGCGCCGCAACCGCAATCGGTGGCCGCGCTCTATGATTTCTTGCGCCTTGTGCCTCGAAAGCATACCATTCATGTTATAGGATCCGCGGGCGGCGGGCGTGATAAAAGCAGGCGTCCGATTTTGGGTGAGCTTGCGGCAAAAAATGCGGATGTGGTTATTGTAACAAACGAAGATCCGTATGATGAAGATCCGATGACCATCATCAATCAAGTTGCCGAGGGTGCGGAGCGTGTCGGAAAAAAAGAAGGAGAAAATTTGTTTCGGATTCTTGATCGCGTCGAGGCGGTGAAAAAAGCGGTGTCACTCGCGGAGGCGGGGGATTTGGTGGTTCTCACCGGCAAAGGCGCCGAGCAGGCGATCGTAGTAAAGAACGGAAAAAAAATTCCGTACGATGAGCGCGAAGTGGTGCGGCGTTTTTTGAAACGAGATCAGTAGAAGCTCTCCCGTGAGCTATCCTTTTGTTCAACCTCCGCGCGCCCGGAAATCCCCACAAAGGAGGAAAGGTCAAATCACAAATCACAAGCACCACATCACAAATAAATCTCAATGCGTGCTCTTAAACATTCGTAGCTCAAGTCTTTAGACTTGATGCCGTCAGTTTCAAACCTAAAGGTTTGAGCTACGATGTTATGGACCATAAGGAGGCACTCATCAAATTTCCCTCATAACGCCACTCGGTGGCGGAGCCTCATAAAAAGCGCGACCTGTTCGCCTCACTGCTTAGGTCGCATTCCTTAAGAAATCCCATGAGCGAACTTTCACGAGAGATTGAAAGAACATCTGACACCTGACACCTGACATCTGACACTTGACACTTAACACAGTGATTGTGAGCGAGGGGTGACGCGGCTACTATGAGAGACCGGAGGGCACACGCTCACGCCGACGGAGGGAGCGCCCCACCTCATTATTAAACTTAAGAAGCAAAAGTGGGGAAGGAATAAATGTTCCGCAGAACATTTATTGCGTCGCTATCCTCCGCAAGAGAGTGTGTGCCCGCAGGTCTCGAATACGAACAGTGGCAGGACCCCGAGAGCATCCTTCTTTATACGAGGGCGCTTGAACGGTCTTTCCGAAACTTATCTCTCGAGAATCATGAGCGAACCTTTAAAAGAGCGCGACCTGTTTGCTGTACTGCTTAGGTCGCATTCCTTAAGAAAATCTGTGAGCGAACCTTCACGAGAGATTGGAATAAAACGGTAACTGAAGCGCCCTGTCTTAAATAAAGAAACTCGAGGGGAGCCACGGAGGATTCGTGCAAAATTTTTGTCGTATTACTTACACAAAATATTTTGTGCGAATCCGCAGTGGCAGGACCCCGAGAGTATCCTTCTTTATACGAGGGCGCTTGGGTGGTCTTCTTAGACGTATCTCTCGTGAACCGTGAGCGATCCCTATGAGTATATTTAACGCAATACAATTAAAACCCGATGAGCGGGTGATTGCACTCCATCGGCACTATGGATGGACGTATGCCGGTGTGGTGGCGCTTTCTTTTATATTGATCGTGATCCCGTTTTTTTTACTTGCGCCGCTTCTTGCACGCGGGTTTTGGGGAACCGTTATTTTTAGCGTGCTTCTTGCGATCGCGGTGTGGTATAGTTTGCGACAGGCACTCGTGTGGCATGGTAATGTGTTTGCGGTGACGGATCGGCGCGTGGTGGATATTTATCAGCACGGTTATTTTGATCGCATTGTTTCGGAAGTGACCTATGCGAAAATTCAAGACGTGTCGTATCGTATCAAAGGGGTATTTCCAACGCTCTTCCATTATGGAACCGTGAAAATTGAGACAATCGGCAACGCCGCAAACCTCGAACTCACGCGCATTAAAAATCCCGAACAGCTTGTTGATTTGTTAAACGAACTGCGCACTTCGGTAGATACTAAGACTTAAGACCGTATAAAATCGATGAGATGCGAAGGTGTGGAACGAGCACCGAGCGAAACGTACCCGAGTGTACGTTGAAGCGAGGAGCGGAAGCGGACCACCGAGCAGGTCGCGATTTTATACGGTCTCGATTTCTATGGTTCACGAAACACCATTCCGTCGTTTCTATCGTTCCCCGCTTTTTTTGGTCGTGGGAAGTGCGGCGGTGATTATGATTGCCGTGTCATCGGGGCGTGAGTTTTATCGAAATTATACGATTGAGCGCGAGATCCGCGCACTTGAGCGTCAATCAAAAGAATTGGAAGCACGACGACTTGAGTTGTTGAATATCGCGGCGCGCATTCAAAACGGCGAGTTTATAGAAGAGGAAGCGCGTTTGCATTTAGGATTACAAAAAGCAGGTGAGAGCACCGTCGTAGTACGCGGCACGATCGGCACCGCTACACAGAATGCACCATCGTCCGCATCAGGAAACCCCCGCTCATGGCTCAATTATTTTTTGCATCGCATTCCCTAAAATCAAAAACCATTCTATACAGGAATGGTTTTTAGTGGAGCCACCTCCGGGGATCGAACCCGGGACCTCTACTTTACGAAAGTATTGCTCTACCAGCTGAGCTAAGGTGGCGTATAAATTGTGACCTTTGCTTTACCTCCCAACGAGTGAGAGGAATTCCAAAGTCCGTAGACTTTGGAATTTCCGAGCGAGGCAGGGAGGCAACGAGCTCTTGTTTTCACTCGAGCGAAGTTACGAAAGCACTGCTCTACCAGATGAGCTACGTCGGCATATTCTTTAAGTTTTTACGAAAGTATTGCTCTACCTTCCTAGGAGTGAGCGAAGTCACAAAGTCTCTGCTTTGGGACTTCCGAACGACGACGGAAGGCAACGAGCTCTTGTTCCATCTTGAGCGAAGTTACCAGCTGAGCTAAGGTGGCATGGTTATAGAAATGTAATTGGTGCGACCCATGCTTTATTACGTGCTCTCTCACGAAGTGAGAGAGATTATGAAGAAGCGAGCGAGAGCGAGCATCCTCTCGGAGCAAGGCGTCCAGAAATTCATTTAATCAAGGACGCCTTACGAAAGCATTGCTCTGCCAGCTGAGCTACGTCGGCATATTCTTAAGTATTTAAGAAAGCACTGCCCCGATAGTATCAAAGGTATTCAATTTAAGCAAGTCTTTTTATGCTCATACCACTTTTTGAAATTTCCGGCACGCCCTACGCGATGGGTTTTGAGTTGGGTGCCAAGGCGCGGCGGTTTATTCGTGCCGGATTGGCGTTTAACAAAAAGCATTGGCGCGCGATGAATCATTTTTCGTGGGCGCAATCGGAAAAGTTATTGCGTCACTCGTGTGCGCTCGCAGGGCGGTTGATCCCAAAAACCTATGATGAATTGCGAGGCATGGCCGACGGGAGCGGTACAACCGTGAATGATCTTTTTGTTTTGAATTCGGGAGAGGTACTCACTGCTTTTCAGAAACAGAAAAAACAACGCACTCACTGCACAAGCATACTTCTGCGCCGCGGCAATCACATACTTCATGCGCACAATGAGGATTGGATGGCGGCAGATAAAAAATGGATATATCTCATACGCGCGAAGCCTGCAGGCGAACCATCTTTTTTGGCGTTCACCTACGGCGCATGGGGGATAAATTATGGCGTGAATAGCGCTGGCCTTGCGTACACCGCGGATTCGCAAACGGCCACCGATACGCGCCGCACCGGATTGTCGCAGACACTCGTCGGTCGTGAGATTTTGCGTTCGCATTCAATCCGTGAAGCAACACGTCGGGTGCTTGCATTGCCGCGTGCGGACGGTCACAGTTACGTTGTCTCATCCGCAACGGGAGAGGGGATCGTGCTTGAAACAACACCGACTGCGCATGCCGAAATAAAAGTTCAGCCCACCGGATTTTTGGTTCACACCAATGTGTATCAAACGCCCCAAACGGCGCGATTCGAACATTCGTCGCGTGCCAATTCCCGTTTTCGTTTGTATCGCGTGCATGAATTGCTTGATGGTAAAAAAATAATCACCGAACGCGACATTGTTCGGGCGCTATCCGATCATAAAAATTATCCCGAATCAATTTGCAATCACGCGGCAACGATAAACGGCAAACCGGCCGATGATGAAACTATTGCCAGTTTGGTGATTGATCCCATAAAACAGAGCATCACACTTCACAAAGGAAATCCTTGCATGGGTAAGAGTGAATTGTTTAGGCTTACATAATAAGTCATTGCGAGTCCCGACCCCCTTAACATTTTTAATCGAAGTCGGGACGAAGCAACCCCGTGAAGAAAAGATTTCCTTGAAATGAAGGCTTCCTTTGTTTCACGGGATTGCTTCGTGGATTCGCTACGCTCACCACAAGTCGAAAGTTTTTCGTCTCCTCGCAATGACAACATTCTTTGCTTCATGTTCCATGTTGCATGTTGCATGAAAAATTATGCCGGAAAAAATTGAATTATCATCGAAAGAACAAGGGATGAGAATGCTTGCGGAGTATGGGGTTACCTCCGAATCATCACCACTCATAACTCAAGACCGCGTCATGCTCGAGGATTTTCGTCATCCGTGGACACCTGAACGGCGGGCGTATGGCGCTTTGCCGTATTTTGATCGTCGTGATGAAATCATTGCGCACTTTCCCGAGGAAGCCGCATTTTTTTCCAAACATTATCGTTTGCATTCGGGGCCTGAATGGCAAGATCAGTTTTATGCGACAGGGGCATTGCTTTTTGAAATGAAATTTGGCACACGACTATCGGAGTTTGCAAAAAATATTTTGGCGCACTATCCGGATCGCGGGCATCGCGGAAAACTGATCAGTGTATTCGGACTTTCCGGATCTGGAAAATCAACGGCCACTGACGCATTCCGCGCGGTGCTCGGTGCGGATACGGTGGTGATTGACAGTGACACGGCACGTTACGGTCTGCTTGCCAAGATGGTGCGCGATGCGGAATTGGCCGGCGGTGCTGATGCCGATACTATAAAAGGCAAACTGATTCACAACGATATTTCCGGTGCATTTTATTTTTTGCTTGACTATGTAAAAAAAGAATTGCGTGACTGCGGTTACACGGTGGTGTCATGTTCAGCGCAACCTGATAATCTTGCCGATCAGATTTTTTACATTGAACACCCCGACGGCATTGATCCACGCACCATTTCCGAAGAACAAATGCCCGCGGTCGCACAACAACTTTTTGCGCGTACCGAAAAAAGAATTCACGGTCAAGATAATTATGACTGGGATCACGCCGCAACCGTTTTGGATTTTAACGCGATGAAACCGGTGACCGTTCAAGTTCCTGAACGGGTGCACGGCATTTTTCTGAAAACCGTGGCATCCGCCCTTGAAAAATCGGACGCACAGGGGATCATAACCTTAAAAAATCCGCCGATCGAAAACGCACAAGAACGCACCCGCTGTCTTGCAGATCAATTGCAGCAATTTTTAAAGGAGTTTTGAAATCGCCCTTTTTCGTGTTAGTATGATTATTATGAGAGAATTTAAAGAAGAAAATCACGAAGAACAAATAGCACCACAAACGACTGATCCGGAAAACGGTCTGAGTGAACGAGGTGAAATGCCGCGCCGTGATTTTTTGCGTTACCTGGGAGCGACCGCTGTTTTGTTTGCCACCGAGGGATGTGCGTCAATGGGTGCAACACGCGGGAGACTGGAAAGAACCGCTGAACTTGTTGATCGGAGAGAAAAATTTGTGAAACGCTGGGAATTGGTAAGAGAAGAAGGATTGAGAAAATTCGAGAGCGATCCTGAAATGGAAAAAAAGTATGGACGCGCGGGTGTGTCTCAACTGGCCGAGATCGTGCGCGGTTTTGATGTCGCACTATACATTGATACGCTGGCAAAGATTGCGGGTATTCGTTCGGAAGAAATTGGTGGAGAAATTTTATCTTTTGACATAAAACTTTCGAGAGAAGATGGAACTATGGCAAGCGTGAGAGATTTGCGTCATATGGAATTGTATGTCGGCGAATGGGCGCGGTTTGGTGAGAAGTTTCATGGACCAACGGTTGTTTCTGTTTTACGCCACGAGCATGCACACCTTTTTAGTTTTGATTACCGCGCTCCTCTTATGGAAAGCGTTCCTTTAGTATACGAGGAGCAAAGTGGTGGTTGGATGGAAAAAGCCCATATTGAAAGAACTCTTTATGAAGGCGCCACAGAGGTTGTCGCGCGCACTGCTGAATCAGTAAGCTCCGGCGATCATAGTGTTGAACAAGGGTATGCGGGAGGGGCAACATTGTCGGCGTATGTGATGGCCGAACTTTTGGGACGTGGAGATTTTATCAAAGCGTATCTTCGGCGCGATACGCGTCTTTTAAAAACACTTTTTGATGCGAAGATCGGAGGAGATGCTCATCAGTCTCTGATGATGCCGGCCGCTATCGGTGCGGATCTTTTGGACACCAATTATAATAACAGTTTGGATTTTTTACATAACGCTTTCAAATCAAAACAGATCGCCAAAGAGCGACTTGCGCAGATACTTGAAAAGGCCGTGCGTGAGGGCATAGGTGAGCGGGCCGCACATTTTGAAGTTGAGGGACTGAAGATCACCACGCATCTTTATACCACGAACGATGCTGATGATGGTCCACGATATGCGTTTAATGCGGTTGTGCAAGCCCCTTCGGTATATCGTTTTGGTAAGCCGGTAAGTTCGGCGGGATATCCGGTGACCGAACGATTCAGCACGGTTGTGTTAAATGGAGTGATGTCGGAGGATATACGTCAAAAGGCGATTCATGCTACGGCATTGGTTTTGAAACGACATTGTGAGATTAAGGATCCGGAAAGATTTATGCTTTCGGAAAGCTACGGGATGGTTGGGTGCGATGCGTTTGTTCTAGAAAAGTTGAAAGAATTGGATACGATAAAATCCGAAGATCAACAGTTTGAAAGAATTTGGCAGGAAATAAATGAACACATGATTAAAATTATTTCCACTTTCGTAAAGGCGGTATATGATCAAGCGGGGGTTTCGGAATTGATTTCAAAAGAGCGCGAATAGTAAAAAATTTCTTTTTTTATTCGATCCTGCTCGTATATCACAAAAATCTCACCGGTTTCTGGTGAGATTTTTGTGGAGCGGGCGAGCGGAATCGAACCGCCCTCTAATGCTTGGGAAGCATTCATAATAGCCACTATACGACGCCCGCATTTTCATTGAAGAGTGTAGCATATTTTGATATTTGTGCAAGGTTAAAATAAAATTCGAAATTCTAAACTCGAAATTCTAAATAAATTCTAAATTAAAAATTAAAATAACTAAAATCAGTTTTGGATTTTGAACATTTAAAGTTTTGGTATTGTTTAGAGCTTAGAGTTTAGGATTTAGAGTTTAATAGGTTGTGGTCTAAAATCTTTTTTTCCTGTATACTATATCCATGATTCGTTTGAAGGGTGTGAGTAAAATATATCCGGGTGGGGGAGTGGGGGTGCGGGATATGAACCTCCACATTCGTCCTGGGGAATTTGTGTCCATTGTGGGGCAAAGCGGCACGGGTAAAACAACGCTCGTGAAGCTTTTGATTGCCGATGAACGGCCGACGCGCGGGCAGATTGCGATCGGTGGATGGGAAATAAGTCGCATTCGTTCCCACGAGGTCCCGATGTTGCGGCGCCAAATTGGTGTCGTGTTTCAGGATTTCAAATTGCTTCCTCAAAAAACGGTTTTTGAAAATGTGGCGTTTGCGCTTGAGGTGTGTGGTGAGCCGGATCATCGCGTGAATCAAGTGGTGCCGCAGGTATTGAACATTGTGGGACTTGGCGGAAAAGAGGATCGCTATCCGCGTCAGCTTTCGGGTGGTGAGCAACAGCGTATCGTTATTGCGCGCGCGCTCGTGCATCGTCCCAAAATGATTGTCGCCGATGAGCCCACCGGCAATCTTGACACGTTGAACACCCGCGATGTGATTGCACTACTCAAAAAAATAAATGAGTTTGGTACCACAGTGATTCTCGTGACCCATAATCGCGAAGTGGTGAATTCTTTGCGCGAACGCGTGATCACGCTTGAGGGTGGGATGATTGTGTCGGACAAAGAGGAGGGGAAGTATGTTTTATGATGGGAACCGAACAGCGAACCTGAACGAACCTTACGAACAACGAAATTACCTGATGGGAACCGAACAGCGAACCTGAACGAACCTAACGAACAACGAATGTTCCCATCTTCTCAGTTTTTAGAGTATGTTTACGACATTTTTTCGCGTCATAAAATTCGCTCTCCAAAACTTTTCGCGTAATATTTGGCTTTCCGTGGTCACGGTAAGTATGTTTGTGTTGACACTTCTCGTGGTGAATGTGCTTGTGGGGATGAACATTATGGGAAGTACGGCCGTCAAACAAGTTGAGCAAAAAGTTGATCTCACGGTTGCGTTCAAACCGGACTCGTCGGTGCAGGCAGTCGCCGAAGTGCGTACGGCGTTACAGTCGCTCGTGCAAGTGGTGAATGTTGAAACCGCTACCCCCGATGATGCGCTCGTTGCATTTCGCAAACGCCATAAAAATAATCCGCAGATACTGCAATCGCTTGATGAAGTGGGGGGCAATCCCTTTGGTTATACACTCACGGTACGCGCACGTTCGCCACAGGATTATTCTTTCATCATGGAGGCGCTTGCGAATCCGACCTATGCTTCCTCGATTGAAGACACTGCTTTTGTTGATCATCAAGCGCTCATTGCCCGCATTACCACCATAGTTGATCGCCTGCGCACGTTCGGTGAGGTACTTGCCGGTATTTTTGCCGCGATTGCCATTTTGATTATTTTGAATACAATACGCGTGGCGATCTACACCTACCGTGAAGAAATCGGCATCATGAAATTGGTGGGCGCATCAAATTGGTTTGTGCGCATGCCGTTTTTGCTTGAAAGCGTTTTATACGGCATACTGGCTGTTGCAATTACCGCGGCAATCGTGTATCCGGCCGTGGCGGTACTTGACCCTCAACTCGCATCATTTTTTGACCTCCCCACGGTGGGGCTTGCGTCTTTTTTCAAAACGCGCTGGCTTCTCGTGTTCGGACTTGAACTTGCGGGGCTTATCGTGTTAAACATGGTATCGGCTTCTCTTGCGATCGGGAGGTACTTGAAGACATGAGGCTAACTACAAACGTGACTTGTGTATACCAAGCAATAGTAAAATTCCAATAATCAAGCACCAAATTCCAAACAATAACGAAATCACAAAATGATCGAATATCTAAACACAAGCCGTTTTTTCGATTTTTGAGATTTATCCAATGATATCAGTGCTTATAATTTATTTGATATTTGGTGCTTGAGATTTGGAGTTTGATAGATGATTTTTTGTGCCCAGTGATCCGGGATCGTCCAATGGCAAGACAGCGGCCTTTGAAGCCGTGAATCTTGGTTCGAATCCAAGTCCCGGAACTTTGGGTAGAAATTAGTAATTAGTAGAGTATGCCTTCACCAGAAACATCACGAGGTTTTCCTGCTCCGCAAGGCAGTGATCATGAACCGCTTCAACCGAGTGTTATGAATCCGTTGCAGATGACACTCATTGAACGATCGGGGCTTGATCCGGCCGTGTGGGCGACTCGGTATGCCGCACGCCTGCGCGATCTTGTGGAAATGAGCGCTCACCTGCGCCGTCTTGTTGTTGATGACCCTTCGCGCGCACTTGAACTCATCGAAAAAATACTGGCCGAATCCCGCGGCGATGATTCACGGAGGACGCATTGAGGTCATAACCTTGCGCAAGGGAACCGAACAGCGAATCTGAACGAACCTTGCGAACAACGAACTGTTCGCTGTTCGTAGGGTTCGGGAAGGTTCGTTGTTCGGTTCCAATCAGATAATTAAAAGCCGTCCTACGAAGGACGGCGACGGCGTGATTCCGAGGTTAAACCTCCCGAGGGAGGTTTAACCTCGGCGAGCGACATGGTTTCGTACTCTTCGATCGGTTGAATGATCCATGGGGCCATTTGCCATGACGCGGGCCAACACGCTTTACATAGTAGTCGGGCAAAAATCGTGAACAGGTTTTGTGCCAAAGAACGGCGGTACGCACTTCTTTGACGGTAGGAAATGCGGCGCGGAGCCATGCGATGGTGACGGCGAGCGTGTCGCCGCTGTCGGTGAGATCATCAACAACGAGCAGACGATCACCAATACCGGGTACGGTTTTTGAAAGGGCACGCGTAAATTGCATGTGGCCTTTTTTGTTTTTGCGACCGCTTGTACGGCGGGCCCGATAACTTTCGGCGGCCACCGAGCTGAAGGGGATCTTAAAGAGTTTTGCGAGAATGAGGCCGGGTATGAGCCCACCAGTCGCCACAGCCACAATCATGTCCGGCACATATCCCTCTTGAGCAATGAGATAGGCGAGGCCTTCGACAAGTGTGCGATGCTGTTTCCAGCCGATTTTTATGACGGGTTGCATGGGGACACCTCCCTATCGAGCTTACCGCATTGGCATGTTGTTGTGAAGCCCTCTTGTGTGGTATATTTAGACTAACTATTACTTTATCCACACGTGAGATTGTATAAAAATGTGATCAGCAAGCATCAAACCTAAAGGTTTGAGCTACTCAATGATATAATTTTATATGTAGCTCAGGTCTTTAGACCTGATACCGTCCGTCTCAAACCTAAAGGTTTGAGCTACGGTGATTCTCCGTAGCTCAGGTCTTTAGACCTGATACCGTCCGTCTCAAACCTAAAGGTTTGAGCTACGATTATTCTCCGTAGTTCAGGTCTTTAGACCTGAACGTAACAAACCTAGTCAAGCATCAAACCTAAAGGTTTGAGCTACTCAATTTATGAAAAAAGAAAATCTTTCGTATTTAATTCTCGGACTTGTTGTGGGAATCGTAGCGGGATTTCTTGCGGGCCGCTTATCTCCGATCGGTTCATCGTACGCACCGGTGTCGGGGAATCAAAAATCTGCCGAAGTCGGTGGCACTGCGTCCGGAACCGTCACTAATCCTTTCGAATCAACACCCGTCAATCCTCTCGAGGGCGCCGGTTATGCGAATCCACTCAAAGATGTAAAACTTAACCCATTTAAATAAAATTCTATGCGTCGTTTTTATTTGATCGCAAGTTCTGTCGCGCTGTTTTTGGTGGGCGCGGTTGCGGCGCGGGCGGGAATAGAACAAGTACAGTTTCCGATTTCCGAATTAGGTAATTGCGCGTCACGGGCGGCGTGCGCGGCGTATTGTGATACATCGAATCACATTGACGCGTGTCTTACGTTTGCCGAAAAAAATCAGATTATTTCTTCACAAGAAGCGCGAGCCGCACGGCGTATCGTAAAACAAAATGGTCCCGGTGGTTGTAAGAGTACCGTGGAATGCAGTGCCTACTGTAATGATACAGCACACGCCGAAGAGTGTGTGGCGTTTGCCGAACAGCATGGGCTTATGAAGGCAAAGGAGGCCGCGTTCGTGCGGACGGTTGTGCGCGAGGGTGGACCCGGCGGATGTCAAACAAAAGCGGCGTGCGAAGCGTTTTGTCAGGATCCGGCGCATGTTGACGTATGTCTCAATTTTTCGGTGAGCAAAGGGTTGATGTCAAAAGAAGATGCGCAGGTGGCGCGTACGGTGCTCACAACCGGTGGCCCGGGCGGATGTTTCAACCCCTCAAGCTGTCGTGCGTACTGCGATGCGCCGGATCATCTTGAAGAGTGTGTCAGTTTTGCTGAGGGGCATAATTTCATGACGCATGCAGACGCCGAAAGCGCGCGGCGTGCGGCAGGTCAGGGTCCCGGTGGATGTCGCGGGGAAGCGGCGTGTCGCGCATTCTGCAATGATCCGGCTCATACGAATGTGTGTGTTGATTTTTCCGTACAGAATGGTTTTATTTCAAAAACAGAAGCGGATCGGTTCAAAAAATTGAAAGATGTGGTTGGTCCGGGTAGCTGTCGCGGCGAGACGGCATGTCGCGCGTATTGCGAAGGCCCTGCCCATTCGGATGAATGTTTTAAGTTTGGTGTTGATCAAGGACTTATTTCACCCGCACAAATTGAACAAGCAAAAAAAATGCTTGATACGCCGGGCCCGGGTGGCTGTCGCGGTGAAGCGTGTCGTTCGTATTGTGAAAATCAGGATCATGCAAACGAATGTATCACGTTTGCGGCAAATCAAGGGTTAATGCCGGTGGCCGCGGCGCAACAGGCGCGTGACAATATACAATTATTGGATGCGGGCGGTCCGGGCGGTTGTCGCGGACAAGCGTGTCAAACATTCTGCACTCAATCACAGAACACGGACGTGTGTTTGCAATTTGCGCGCGCGCATAATTTGATTTCATCGGCAGATCTGAAACAAGCTCAAGTTGAGAAGCAACAGTTTGATCAAAAACAGCAAGATATTTTGAAAACCGTTACCACGAGCGGCGGGCCGGGCGGGTGTCGTGGCGAGGCTCCTTGCCGCGCGTATTGTAGTGACCCCTCTCATGAATCCGAATGTTATCGTTTTGGCGTTGATCATGGATTTGTGGCGCAAAGCGTTCAGACAACCCCTGCAACGTCAATCGGTGGCGGGAATCCATTGCCGTCCAATTTTACGGGACCCGGTGGTTGTCAATCCCCGGGAGAGTGTGCGCAGTATTGTTCAAATCCGGCGCATTTTGATGATTGCCGTCGTTTCCGTCCGGCTGGAGCGACTGTAGCTCCCGCGCCGATTTCCCCCACCATAAATCCAAACACAACTCCCGCCCCGCCATTACCGTTTGTCGTTCCTCCGGAAGTTTCTCCGTTTACCAATGCGCAATTTCAAGGACCGGGCGGCTGTAAATCACCTGCGGAATGTTTTGCGTATTGCACGAATCATCCACGCGACTGCGGCATGTACGCACCACCTCCACAAATGCCAACGGCCACGCAATCTACTATCAATGCTCATGTGACCACCTGTCCGGCCGTTGGTTTTGCGGGATGTCCCTACGGCAATGTGGTTGATCCGCAAACCGGATGTCCAACTGGTCAATGTATTCCGCCACCAAATAATATCACCACTTTTGTGGGACCCGGCGGTTGTCGTGGCGCCGATGAGTGTCGCGTCTATTGCAGTTTGCATCCCACCGAATGTGCGCGTCCACCCGATATTTCGCAATGTCCGGCGGTCTATCCACCGTCATGTGGCGCGGGAACCATACTTTTCACCCAATATACGCCACAGGGTTGTCCTACCTATGTATGTCGCGCCGAAAATCGTACGCAATGTCCTCCGGTTACCAATTCATGCCCGTATGGATATGAAAACGATCCGCAAACCGGATGTGGTACGAATGTCTGTCGCCCATCGCCCGTACAGTGTCCTCCTGCTGTGGGTGTGATGTGTCGTGAGGGATTTAACGCGATTACCACACCGGGACCAAACGGTTGTCCCATTACCGAATGTCGCTCGAGCGAAGTTCGCATTCACCCGTGTCCTTTGATGCCGGTGCGTGAGTGTACTTTGACGGAAGAACGCGTAACATCAACTAATCCGGATGGGTGTGTCATTTCTTATTGCCGTGTGAAGGATAGGCCGACACCCTGTCGGATGATTACGATCGTTAATTGTCCCGCAGGTCAGGAGTTTGTCTATGATGTTGATCAAAACGGATGCACGGCAGGCGGATGTCATCCGCGTTCGACCGATCGTTGTCCGCAACAAACATTTGGTGCTTGTCCATCGGACACGGAAAGCGTGATTCATCCGGATGCCAACGGATGCACGATTCAAGATTGTCGCCCGCGGCAAACACCTCGCTGTTTACCCGGCCCATGGCCGACATCATGTTCGTCTGACAGTGATTTGTATACGCAAACCGATACCAATGGTTGTTCGGTTACGGTGTGTCGTTTGAAGCATGTGGTGTGTCCTGTTGAACAAGCGCCGCGTTGCCCGGGAGGAATGACGCCGAATACGATTACTGATTTGGCAACGAACTGCACCTACTACCGATGTCCTGAAGTGGTGCCGCCACCCGTGACGTGCCCATCGCCACCTTCATGTACTTATGAAACGACGCGTCCTGCCGGTTCGACGTGTCCGGTGTATACGTGTCGCACGGTACCTCCGCCACCCGCACCATGTCCTGTGATGACCATGCCTGTATGCCCCAGTGCAACGCCCTACTTCGTGCCGATCATGGACGCTGATAATCGTTGCCCTCTTTCCATGACGTGCAGTGCGACGCCACCGGCAGGAATGAACTGCGCGCCTCCGCCGTCATGTCCGCAATCTGGTGGTGCGTACGACACCACGCGTCCTGCTGGTTCGTCGTGTCCGGTGTACACATGCCGTAGTACCGATAGATCAAACTGTCCTTCAGCGCCGCCGTGCGCCGCGCCCAATATTATTGATATGACTCCGGGTCTGGGAAGTTCTGCGTGCGCCACGTTTACCTGTCGTGCGCCCGGAAGTGTGGGAACGACACCGACGCCGTTTAATTGTCCCACCATCACTCCGCCTGCTTGCGCGGGTGGCGCAGCACCAGTAACCACGACCGATGCGATCACTCATTGTCCGACCTATCGTTGTCCTGTGGAGCCACCAAGTACTTGTCCATCACCACCATCATGTCCGCAATCAAATGGTGCATATGACACGTCTCGTCCCGCAGGTTCGACCTGTGCGGTGTATACCTGTCGCACAACAACATCTTCACAATGTCCCCCCATTACCATGCCTTCATGCACGGGAGCAACGCCGTACATGAATCCGACCATGGACGCGGCAAATCGTTGTCCTACCTCAATGACCTGTAGCGCAACCGCACCCACGTCCTCCATGCCGGGTACTGTCGGATCATCGTCATGCCCACCCATCCCAACCATAACCTGTGCGGGAGGCACGGCTACACCAAACTATGATCCATTATCGCATTGTCTTGCGAGCTATACCTGTCCGGCAACATCGCCTTCAGGAGGGACTTCATCCGGAGGCACGTCCTCTTCGGGATCGTGTCCCACCATCACCATGCCCACGTGCACCGGCTCCACGCCGTACATGAATCCGACTATGGATGCGGCGAATCGTTGTCCTACCTCAATGACCTGTAGTGCCACGCCACCGGCGGGTATGGGAAGTGGAAGTGGAAGTGGGAGCGGCTCATCATCGTCATGTCCTCCACCAACGCCGATTACCTGTCCTGCGGGACAAACAGCGATGCCTACCATGAATGGGTCGGGATGTGTGGCAAGTTATTATTGCGCAACGACGGGTTCGGGATCCGGATCTGGCACATCATCAAATTGTCCGGCGCCTCCGGTGTGTCCACCACCTAGTTATACTGAAAATACCGTCGTACCAAACGGATGCACGACCTATCGTTGTGTGACTTCGAGTACTTCGGGAACGCAAAGTTGCCCAACGGTCGTTGCGCCTTCATGCGGATCCGGACTTACCTCAACCTATTCCACGGATTCACGCGGTTGTGGCGTGTATACCTGTACCGGCACTCCTGCGACCGGAACTTCTTCCGGAGCAGGTACTTCCGGTGGATCGAGCACGACCACATGCCCGCCAGCCGTGATGCCCACCTGTGGCGCGGGGATGACGGCGCGGTACATGACGGATCCGCATGGTACCTGTGGCGGCTATGCGTGTATGCCGTCCACGAGCGGAGCGCAATCATACCATCCATCATCATGCAATAGTCAGCTTGGATGTGTTGCTCTCTGTGTACTCACCGCAGACGTTGACGCCTGCGCATCCGGCTTTTCCTCACACTTCAATCAATTTGCCCGCTACTAGAGAGCAAGGATCGCGCACAAAAATTTGTCTTCCTGAACGATAGTGAAGGATCTCTCGCGCATGCGAGCCTGCTTGCTATCAGTTCATCTACCGAATAGAAAGACCGCGACCAACTTGTCGCGGTCTTTGATTTGAGATAGGATTGATAGACGGAGGCTCGGCCTCCGGCAGTTAATAACCGGAGGCCGAGCCTCCGTACATCGCCTTCGCACTAACCTTTCCTCTCCCTCGAGGAGCCCGATTGCGTGAGGGAATGAACTGCTTCATTCCCGAAGGCATGAGGGCGGGTATCCCGATGTCGAACCGTGTGAGACAGGGATACCCTAGAGGATGTAAAACTTAGGTGAGGGTGTGTCCTCACTTCTCACCATCCAACTGTTCGACCTCCAACGTCGACGTTGGAGGTCGAACACCACAGAGGCTCAACCTCCGGCAGATTACTACCGGAGGTTGAGCCTC
>Ga0209515_10003640_pt1 | contig 21690 bp, 22 predicted proteins | sample Subgroupgradi54m_FD_187454 | JGI IMG/M metagenome (GOLD analysis project Ga0209515, IMG submission 187454) | Subsurface groundwater microbial communities from S. Glens Falls, New York, USA - GMW60B uncontaminated upgradient, 5.4 m (SPAdes)... ... | reverse complement strand
CCCCAGCCGGTAGGCCTCTACTAACTGCAATCCGTTATCGGCGCTCAACAACATTTGTTCGGCCGCCAGGGCGGTTTTTTTCTCAGAGAACTTAACTTGCTTAAGCAGCTCTGAAGTACTTTTGATTTGCATAAATGGTAGCGCTAGATCATCACTCAGTGCCAGCAGTAAAGCTGTTGTTTGGTCTGCCGGGCCGCCACTATTTACAAATCTCTTTTTCCTCATCCCGTTAGAGCCCTACCGGATGTAGTTTGATGATTAATAATATTTGAATGATTAACATAGATTATTGTCAGAGTCATAGGCTCTAGGGGCCTCTAACGGGACTCATGCCCTCTCTTAGTCCAAAGCTTAGTATAGCATCAAAAACAGCTAGGTTTTTTGGCTCAAAGCTTAAGCTAGAAGTCTAAAATTAGCTAAGGCACGAACTTTAGGCTTGGTAATATTGTAGTGTTAAAATCGTTTAGAAAATCTTTGGACTGGGTGTATATTTGCAATGTCTTATCGCGTACTTTAATGATTACCATGCTGCCATTTTGGGTCTGGCCTTGGGAGTTGCGGGTAACTTCGCCGTCCAATCTCATGCCCGGCTGGACATTGGTAACTCCGACCATTTGGGGGGGTATGTAAGCCGCAGCTTTGGCAGTACCCAATTTTATTGGCGCGCTAAATTGGCTGAGAATTTGATTGTACTCGCTACCGACTAGTTCTACCCGCAGCGCGAAGGCCGCGGCCGATTGAATTCCCGGGACTATATTGGGATAAAAGTAAGCGTTTACCGGCTCGCTGGAATTGCTTTGATCAACATAGGCGCTCCAGGTTTTGGGATAGCTAAAGGAGACCGTACCATAAATAGAGGGACCACTGTAGGTTTTATTAGGTAGCTTAGCCAGCTCGTCAAAATCATGCTGGAGTTTAGCCTTTTGGCTGGCCTCAGCGGCGGCCACCGCGGCGGCGGCTTTATGGTCAGAATTATTTTTGTAATCCTGGCGGCTGGAAAAAGCCCAATAACCAAAACCGATACTGGCTACTAGTAGCAAGGCCAATAAAATTATCGTCACTACACTTGTGACAGACCCCACCTCATTATTTTGTTTCATCCCGTTAGAGCCCCACAGATGTTTGTGGTTTGATAAATATAATTTGAGTAAGCAACCTAATTCCATTAATAAAACTTAAATGCTCAGGGTCTCTAATGGGATTCATTATAAGCTTATGGTAAACGACTTATGAGCGATTCGCAACCTGGGTAATGACCGGGTACTCATATAAGAAAAGCGCCCCTCGGTTTTTTTTAGCTTGGCGGCCGGGGATTTTAAAAGCGTGGCTCACAACCTTAATTTTCTTATGCGGTTGACCAGTAATTAAATTGTCCAGTTTGGACATGTAGTGGCCGATTAAAAAAACAAAAATGCCATCGGCCTGGGAAAGATCGGCTTTCCAAAAATTACCCCAGACTACTTTGACGCGGCGACCGTAGCGGCGCGTCCGCGCCCAAGCATAAAACGCCAAAAAGGGGTTAAGCTCATAGCCTCTGGCCCGCAGCCCGCGCTCCGCGGCCAGCGCCAGAGTGCTGCCATCGCCGCAGCCCAAATCTACAAACAGCTGGCCTTTTTTTAAATCGAGTAGATCCAAAGCCTCATTTTTTTGGCGGTTCAATGTCGGCAAATAAGGAGCTCCAAATGGTAAAACTGCCCCGTAGGCTATTACTAGCAGCAGGCCAATGACCCAAACCACCCAAAAAATATCGTAAAACACTTTCACTTTCCAAACCGCGTGGCGATTTTGCGGATTTTATTCTCGGCGGTTTTGAGGTAGGCTTCCATTTCAATTAAGAGCTCCATGGCCTGCTGGTATTTAATAACGGCTTGGTCTAAATTAACTTTGTCACTTTCAAACCAATCCATAATAGCTGCTAGTTCATCAGCTAGCTGCTGGTAATTCTTAGTAATCTTGCCTTTAGCCATCCTATCTCTCCCCGGCGGTGGCTTTCAAAGTACCGTCGGCTAGTCGCAAATTAAGCTGGTCGCCGGCCGAGATTTGCTTAACGCTGCTGATATAGCTTTGACCTTTAGTAATGATCGCGTAGCCGCGACGCAGTGCGGCCAGCGGGTCAAACAAGACGCTCAAGCGGCGGTTGGCGAGCAACCTCTGTTTTTCGTTATTTAGAAGGGCTTGAACTTTTTGGCCGATATTTTTTTGCCGGTCTTGCAGGCCGCTAAGTTCGTTGCTATATAAACTGGTGGTTAAATTTTTTAGGGCTTGAGCTTGAGTTGCCAGCTGAGTTAACAACTGCCGGCGATCGGGCACCACAATTTGGGCGGCGTTGCTGGGGGTAGCCCCCCGCTGGTCGGCGGCCAACTCGGCTAAAGACTCGTCGGTCTCATGGCCAATCGCCACCAGCGTGGGCATGCGGCTGCCAGCCACCGCTCTAACCACCCGCTCATCGTTAAAAACCGCCAGGTCATCGGCGCTGCCGCCACCGCGGGTTAGAACCAGAACGTCGGGCAAAGGGCTAAGTTGCTCAAAATAGTCTAGGGCCGCCACTATTTGCAGAGCGGCTTCTTGGCCCTGGACCAGGACATCGGCCAGCATTACTTCTACCCCGCCCCAACGCTGGCCTAGAATTTTAAGAAAATCGGCGCTGGCCGCAGAACCAGCGGCGGTGATCAGTCCAATCCGCCGCGGCAGCGGCGGCAGCGGCCTTTTGCGCTCCGGCGCGAATAAGCCCTCGGCCGCCAATTTAGCCCGCAGCAAATCGGCGGCTTTTTTAATCGAACCCTCACCGACCGGCTGGATGGTTTCAAAAACAATGCTAAAGCCAAAGCGCGGATGCAGCCGCGGCCGGCCGCTAACTCGCAGCTTTAAGCCGTCTTGCAGCGGCCCGGGCAGCTGGTAAACATTGCCAAAAAATGCCAGGCTGGCGGTTTCGTCTTTAATATCAAAATAAACCCACCGGCCGCGGCTGACCTTAAAGTTAGCCAGCTCGCCCTCAATCACTACCCCCGGATAGGCGTATTCAATTGTTTGGTTAAAAACAGCCACGAAATCGCTAGGCGAAAAAATAAGCTCGGTAGACATTTTAAACCTTGGTCCCCAAACCACTGGCCACGGCTTTTTGGTAAAAATAATAACCGGGCGTCAGCTGAAGCAGCATATTTATAACGCGGTACATAATGGTTACCGGGATGCTCAGCGGAGCCGGAATGCCAGTGGCCACTAGGACGGCGGTCGTTAAGCCCTCATAGATGCCAATACCAGCCGGCAAAACCGAAATTAAGCCGGCAAAGTTAGCCACCGCGTAGGCCAGTATGACAGCCCCGACGTTGACCAAGCGGCCAAAGGCGATGTAAACCACATACAGCGTGGCCACTTCTGAGACGTTGGCCATAAAGGTGTAAACAAAGGGCATTCTGAGCTGCCGCCAGTTCTTTTTGATGATTTTATAGTTGTCATGCAGCTCGTTAAAACCGGCCTGGGCTCTATCTATACTAATAGTTTCGGGGTGCTTGGGCCGGATAAAATGAACTAATTTATTGAGAATTTTGGTCACGGCCGTCAAAAAAGCGTTGATCCGGCTACGGCTTTCAATGATGTAAATACCGGCCAGCGTACCGACTATCAAAAGAGTAATAATCGAGCTAGTAACTATTAAAATTAAGTCATTCACATGGCCCCGCAGCGCTAGGAAAAAGAGGCCTAATATTAAAAGCGGTTGAAAGCTAATATAAAGCAGCAATAGTCTGATAAGCTGGGCTAGCGAAGCCTGGCTGGTGCTAACCCCCACACTGCGGGCCCGGACATTAAAATAAGAGATGCCGCTGATGCCGCCGCTGGGTAAAATGTGGTTTACAAAATTAAGCTCGATAGTAAAGCGAAACATGTCCCGGTAGCTGACTTTCTGGCCCAAGATGGCCAGGGTGCTGCGCAAAAACCGGGCGTAAGCGTCATAATTCCAGATCTGCAGCGGAATCATGAGTAGCAGCGCGGCAGCGTTAACCCGGCCCAGGTTACTAATTACATCGCCAATTTGGCGGCGCAAACTGTAAATCAAAATAATCAAGGCTAAAAACGTGCCGAAGGTTAAAATTAATCGCCACTTGGAGCGGCGGGCCAGTACTTTGGAGTCCATAAGTTACTTAAATATTCTAATGGACATACCCTAAACTAGCCATACTAAGCGCGGCGAACCGCGCCTGCTCATCCGCCAAATCAAGGTTCCTCGGGTGGTGGTTTCCGAAGAGAAATTTAATTCTCATATAGAATATTAAGTATCTATGGAATTTGAGGCCAAAACTGTTTGTATTTTGGGACGGCAGCCGGAACTGGGGCTGGCCGAACTAGAAAGTTTGTATGGCGCCGAGCACATTTTACCTCTTAAGGGCGCCGCCCTTTTAGATATTGACGCCGGGGAGATTAACTTCCAGCGGCTGGGAGGCACTATAAAAGTTGCCCGCCTTTTAACCATTTTGCCAACAACCAACTGGCAAGAGATTTTGGCTTATTTAACCGACAAAGTGCCGGTTCATCTGCAGTATCTGCCAGATGGTCCATTTACTTTAGGCCTTAGCACCTATAATTTGGATGTTTCTGTAAACAATATTAATAGGGGGCTGCTAGTGCTTAAAAAAGTTATTAGAAAAAGCACTTCCCGGTCGGTGCGGGTGGTGCCCAATAAAACCCCTGCCCTAAACTCCGCCCAAGTTTTGCACAATAAATTGACTCGCACGGGCGCCTGGGAATTGCTGCTGATAGCCAATGAACAACAAGCCATCCTGGCGCAGACTTTTTTTGTTCAAGATATTGAAGCCTACGCGACCCGCGACCAAGCCCGGCCGAAGCGTGACGCGCGCGTTGGCATGCTGCCGCCAAAGCTTGCCCAAATTATTATCAATCTGGCAGTTGGGCAAGCTAGTAGATCGGAAATCGCAGATCGGAAATCGCAGATTATAGATGGGAAAGCGGAAAGATCCCTGTCTACGAATTACGACCTACGACCTACGATTTTGGACCCGTTTTGTGGCACGGGTGTCATTCTTCAGGAAGCCTTACTGATGGGCTACGATGTGATGGGTAGCGATATCAATCCCCGGATGGTTGAGTACGCCAAAACTAATCTGGACTGGCTTAAATCGAAATTCGAAATTCGAAATTCGAAATTCGAAATTTTTCAGGCTGATGCGACGTCATTTAAATGGCCGCCGCCAATAGACACCGTGGCTAGCGAAACTTACCTTGGCCGGCCGCTTAGCTCTTTGCCAGATGAGGCAAGCCTCCAAAAAATAGTTCAAGATGTAAATACCATACTCAAAAAGTTTTTGCGGAACCTGCATCCCCAGTTGCCGAAGGCTGCCAGGTTGTGCCTGGCCGTCCCCGCTTGGCGTAATCCGGAGGGTCGTACCCTCCGAAGATTGCCTTTGATTGACCATTTAACAGAGCTGGGTTATAATCGGGTGAGCTTTGTTCATGTGAGTAATGATGACCTGCTCTACTTTAGACCAGATCAAATCGTGGCCCGTGAATTATTAGTATTAAAGAAAGCGTAAAATGAGTAAAACTAAAGCTGGTGGTACAAGCAAAAATGTTCACGACAGTCCTGGCCAGCGCCTGGGCATTAAGGTTTATGGCGGCCAAAAAGTAAAAACCGGCGAGGTAATTGTGCGCCAGGTGGGGCTCAACAAGCGTGCCGGTAAAGGCACCTTTTTAGCTAGAAATTACACTATTCACGCCGCCCAAGATGGCGTGGTTAAATACACCGACCGGCGGGTTAAAAAATTCAGCGGCCGCTCCGTGCACCGCACCGAAGTTACTGTTGAATAATAATTAGCTTAATTCTTCTAGGTGTTGTCGAATATTATTCAAGCTACCTTGGATAACTTTATCATCGCTTAAACCTGGGTTGCTCTTAATTAATGCGCCGAAAACTATCATCACGTCGGTAGCATAATTTTCGACAGGGCTTCTAAGGGCCAAGTTATGGCCGATATACATGCGGGCTGAGGCTGAGGCCATGAACCTCAACCAAGCCATCCTATCTCCTTTTAAGAAATCTTCGCTTTCCACGGGTTGACTAAGCGTAAATTGAGTAGGATCAATTTCCTGAATTGTATAGGCTCTATCATATAATCTAATAACACTTGAGGAAAGTTCGTCATTATTAGGATCATTTAGGCTAGCTAAGTCCGCCCCTAGCTCAAGCAACCGGAAGATGCAGCGCGAGCCAAGAGTTGCGGTTTGGCCTATGAAAAATATCTCGCCCCTGCTTAGTTCTTGTTCCGGCTTTGGTATAAGACGAGTAATCTTATCTACCGCTGCCGCACTTAGGTCAACTGGTTCCATATCCAAAGACTCCTCACTAAGGTCTTGGGTTGTAGAACCTGTTTTTTGATCACCGTTTCCTGTCATTTTTTTATTTTTCAGCTATCATTTCTCATTAATAATAGCATAAAGTCTTAAAAAAAGCAAATTACTAACTGCTTTTTTAGTTGAGGTGGGTTTTGAGGCGGTCTACGACGTCCGTTAATGTGACTTGGGATTTTACCAAATAATCGTCGGCGCCTAGCTCCCTTGCGCGTTTTTGATCGACCGCCTGGCCGCGGGCGCTAAGGACTATTATTTTAGTCCTGGCGGTCTCTTTGGTGTTGCGCAGGATATCCAGGACGTCAAAGCCGCTGATTTTGGGCATCATTAAGTCGAGCATTATAAGATGGGGTTGATAAGAGGTAGCCATCACTAAGGCGTCTTCGCCATCGGCTACCCGCCGGGCATCGAAACCCTCGGCCGCCAGCCGCGTGAGATAAACATTGGCCAGCGCGTCGTCATCCTCCACCAATAAAATCTTTTTGGCAGATGTGGTAGTTGGCGAGGAATTAGCCATAATCTAAATAGTTACTGCCGATTAACCGCGGCTTTAACTAGGCCATAAAAAAGTGGGTGCGGCCGGGCCGGGCGTGAGCGGAATTCGGGGTGCGCCTGAGTGGCTATAAAGTAAGGGTGGTCTAAGCCTTCGATCATTTCCACCAATTTATTATCTGGCGACAAGCCACTGGCTTTTAGGCCCCAAGACTCGTATTGAGCCCGGTAAGCGTTGTTGGCTTCGTAGCGGTGGCGGTGGCGCTCTACAATCTGCTCCTGGCCGTAAACCTTGCGCGCCAAACTGCCTTTAACCAGCACACACGGATAATCGCCCAGGCGCATAGTACCACCGGTATTTTCCTTACCAATCTGCTCGGCCATGGTACTAATGACTGGATCGGGTGTGCTGGGCTGGCTTTCGGTAGTGTTGGCTTTGGTTAAACCGGCTCTTCTAGCCAGGCCAATCACCGCCATTTGCAGCCCCAAACACAGGCCCAGATAGGGCACTTTATGCTCGTAGGCGTAAGTAGCCGCGTAAATTTTGCCCTCAAAGCCTCTTGGCCCAAAACCGCCGGGCACAATAATACCGTCGAGCTTTTCTAGGGCCTGGAGCTGCTTTTTGTCTTTAGGCAGGCCCTCGGCGTCCACCCACACAATTTCTACATTAACCTCGTTGGCCCAGGCCGCCGCCCGGATAGCCTCGAAGACCGACATATAAGTATCTTGGTTATACAAGTATTTAGCCACTACCCCAATGCGGATGGTCCGGCGGTATTTAGTTAAGGCGCTTTTAACTACCCTTTGCCAGCTGCCAAGATCGGCGTGGTGGTGGATTCTTAAATTTAGCCGCTCGGCGATTACCTTAGCGGTGGCCGCGGCTTCTAGCTTTAGGGGCACCTCATAAATAGTGGGGGCGTTGGGCAGCAGCACAATGGCGTTTTGGTCGACGCCGCTAAATAAACTCAGCTTGGGCACTACCGCCTTGGGGGGCTTGGTTTCGCTGCGGGCAATCAACACATCGGGTACGATACCCAAACCCCTCAACTCCCTAACGGTATTTTGAGCCGGTTTGGTTTTAAACTCGCCGCTGGCGCCAAGGTAAGGCAGATAAACGACGTGTACAAACAAACAATTTTCATCACCCAGGCGGATACCCATTTCTCTGATGGCTTCGATGAAACTAAGACTTTCAATATCGCCGACGGTGCCGCCAATTTCTATAATATGGACATCAAAACCTTTGCCGGTTCTAGCAATTAAATCTTGGGTATGGTTAGTAACGTGGGGAATTATTTGAACCGTTTGGCCAAGGTATTTGCCACCTCGTTCGTCGTTGATAACTTCGCTTAAGATCCGCCCGGACATCAAACTGCTGGCCTTCGTCAACTCAATATCTAAAAATCGTTCGTAATGCCCCAGGTCCAGATCAGCCTCGGCGCCGTCGTGAGTGACGAATACTTCGCCGTGTTCGGCGGGGTTAAGGGTACCGGCGTCAACGTTAAGATAAGGGTCGCACTTTTGGATGTTGACTGATAAGCCGCGGGCTTTGAGGATGGTACCGATAGAGGCGGCGGTGATGCCTTTACCGACGCCGGATAGCACGCCGCCGGTTACAAAAATATATTTAGTCGGTGCCTTGGCTCGTAGCGCCACGGTTTAGTCTTTCCCCTTTCGTCATAACCTCTAAGCTTTTAACTGCCTAAATACTACCATGATTAGAGATTGGATGCTAGAGGTTAGAGACTAGACTAAATTGCTCTAATTGGTCTAATTTCTAATTGATCTAAATAATGACCAAACACCTCAGCTGCCAAGAATTTGGGATTTGCTTAGAGTAATTAGAACAATTAGTATAATTAGGAATTTTAGATTTTGCCACGCAAAATTTGGTAGGCTTGGTCTTTTTGGGGGTCGCGGCCGGCTTTTTGGTCGTCTTCGCTGATGTTTACCATGATATCGGGTGTAATACCTTGCTTGTCGATGTTTTTGCCATTTGGCGTGTACCAGCGGGCGATGGTGACTTTCAGCTCTCCCCCGCCGGGCAAGTTATCTACCTGCTGCACGCTACCTTTGCCAAAACTTTTAGTGCCGACGATGGTCGCCAGGCCGTTGTCGCGGAGCGCGCCGGCTGTAATTTCGCTGGCGCTGGCGCTACCGCTATCGATTAAAACCACCGTGGGTAGGCCTTTAAAGAGATTTTTGCCACTAGCGGTTTCGGTTTTGAGAGTGATAGAGCCGCGCCTTTCGGAGACTACGGTTTGCCCGGAGTTCAGCCACAAACTGCAAACATCCACCGCGCTACTAACGTAACCCCCGGGGTCGCCGCGCAAATCCAAAACTATGGCCTTAACGCCCTTAGCTTTAAAATCAGCCGCCGCTTTTTGGGTTAAATCTACGGTATCGTTGCTAAATTGATTTATTTTAAGGTAACCAATCGAGCCGTCAACTTGGGACTTAACGCTAGGCACGTTAATTTGGGCGCGGGTGATAGTTACCTCAAACGGCTTGTCGGCACCACGGACTACCGTTAGGGTTACTTTGCTGCCCGCCGGACCGCGGATCTTTTGCACCGTGGCGCTGAGGCTTAAATCGCTGGTGTTTTGACCATTAATGGCGGCGATGATGTCTTTGGACCGCAGCCCGGCCTTTTCGGCCGGAAAGCCAGCCAGCGGCGCCACAACCACAATATGGTTATCGCTATCGGTGCCCAGCTCGGCGCCAATACCTGTAAAATTGCCGGCCAGGGCGTCATTAAAAGCCTTAGCGTCTTTGGGATTGAAGTACTCGGTATAAGGATCGCCGGTAGAGGTGACTAAACCATTTTTGAGACCATCTAGCAGCTTGCTTTGGTCGAGTTGGCCGTCAAAATCGGCCTTCAGCAGGTCATAGACCTGATTAACCGAAGAATAATCGAGCTTGAGCGGCAAGCTTTTATTAGAACTCTGTCTAAGGCCGCCAAAATCTAGCTGCTGCCGGCCGACCGCCACACCGGCCCCAAAAACGCCCAGTACAATTAGCAGTGAAAGGCCGATTTTGGTCAGGGACCACCTTTTTTTGGCCGCCGGCTCATCAAATTTATTTTGATCTAAAGTCTCCACCAAACCTCCCAGTCATTTTTCTAATGCTTTAAATACTAAGCTTATAGTATAACCTACGCCTTGGAGCGTGCTGCGGTACGAAGTTCTAATTTATTGGTCGCCGAAATAGATGTAAATCAGGCCACCACCGTAAATAGTCATTTCGCTGTAGTGGCCGGCCAAATCATAGTTGTACTGGCTAACGTGGATGTAGCCATTATCATAAACGTCTTCTACCCACATGGCGTGGCCGTAATAGCCGCCCATCGAGATGGCTACGGAGTGCGGTTTAGGAACTGAGCCGCTAGGTATGCCCGCCCTTTGGGCATCACCGGGCCACTGGTTAGCGTTACCCACGCCGCCCCAGTAAGGCATGTAGCCGAAGTTAAGATAAACCTTCCAAGCCGTATAACTAACACATTCCCGGTTAAGCATTCCCCAATCATCTATCATGCTGTCTTCGGGAGCGGTGTCCCACCTGGCGGGATAGCCACCATGGCCGGGGTCGCCCGGAACAGCGGTACCGCCTAGTTTGCGGTTAGCGGCCGCCTGGGCAGCCCGCAGCGCGGCTATTTGGGAATTGTTAGATTTAATCTGTTGGTCGTAGCTGTTTTTTTGGCTTTGAGTGAAGGCTAGCAAATTGTTTTGCTGGCTTTGGGCGCCGTTTAATTGAGCTTGCTGAGATTGTTGGTCTTTAATCCGAGCTTCTAGCTCTCTTTGGCTTTGTTGCAGCTCCACTTTCAGAGCGGTGATTTTGTCGAAAGTGTCTTTAACCTTGGTTTGGACCGCGCTGCGGTACTGTTCACGGTTGACAAAATCGCTAAGATCTTTAGAGCTAGCCAAGATTTCAATCGTCGAAATCTGGCCTTCCAGATACATGGTTTTAATACTGTCTCCCAGCACTTGTTTATCATGGTCTAGCTCAGCCTGGGCTTTATTAATTTGCTTCTGGAGTTCATCACTTTTCTGCTGATTAGTGACAATCGCCTGTTGCAGCGCGTCGATTTGAATTTGCAATTTATCAATGGCGTCCTGATAGCTACTAGCCTGCGCAGCCAGCTGATTAGCCGTTTGTTTATTGACCGAGTTTTGATCTTGCAAGGCCTTGATTTGTTCGTCGAATTGATCGGCCCGGACCAGGCTCGTATAGGTAACGCTAACCAATATAGCGCCAATCAACAAGGCCGGGAGAGCTTGTCTAATATTAATTTTAGTATTGAATTTTTGTTTTAGCATTAACCTCTTGATAATAGCACACCCCCAGCTTAAGCACAAGGCTTAAGCATTTAGCATTTAGCATTTCACATTGACCATTGACCATTGACCGTTTATTTGTCATTTTTTAGGTAACATTTATGCCTGTTAAGTGGTAAATGTTAAATGAAAATTTTTATTAGTGGTTGAGTTTTGGTGCCAGCTCTTCTCGGGAAGAGCAGCCCGATCCGCCTCAGGCGGACCGGAGCGATGAGAAACCCCGCACTCGGGGTCCCCAAACGAAACCAAGCGGAGCTGTTTCGTTTGGGGTGAGTGATGGGGTGTCTTATGCGGCGTAAGCCGCGCTTATTTGTTGAGTTTCAGATAGCGCCGAGTGGCCACTGCCGAGCTGGCGGCTCCAATGAGTATACCGGCTAGAATTTGGATAGTCAAAATCAGCCACAGGTTTTTAGAAAAGTAGTGGTTAGAGAAGCCGATGTCCAAAAGTCCCAGGCTGCTAGCCTGCAAAGTAGAAGAGGCTATGGCGAATAGTAGCGCGCAGACTCCCACCGAAAAAAGCGCCGCCACAATGCCATAAAGCATCGTTTCTACTACAAAGGGACCGCGAATATACCAAGTACTAGCCCCCAAAAGACGCATAATCACCAGTTCGTCGCGGCGGTTAAAAATAGCCATCCGAATAGTGTTAAAGATGATTAGCATGGAAATGATTATGAAAACAATGATGCCCACCACGCCAGCTTCTTCAAAAAAGTGGGTGGCTTTAGAGATTTTATCGATGGCTGCTTTGCGATCGCCGGAGTACGACACAAAACTCCACAGTTCACGAACCTTGGGCTTGTCTAGGTAATCTTTAATGGACTGCAGCTGGTTAGTATCTTGGGGCTTGAGGACCAGCGAAGCCGGCAACACGTTACCAGTCTCTGAAATTGCACCCAAAAGCGTGGCATTGGTGGAATTTTGTTTTTCATAATCTTTTAGGGCCTGCTCTTTGCTAATGTAGTTAACCGTTTTAATATTGGGCTGATTCTCCAGCTGTTTGGTGAGTTCCCTCCTTTGAGATTCGGTAACAGTGTCTTTTAAGTACACCGAAACATCAATGTGGCTGGTGATGTCTTCAATGGTATGGCGGAAGGTAGCGTTGGCCACCACCGCGAATAGCAAAATAGTCAGAGTAATGCCCATCATGGCGATGGCGGCGAAGGCTAGCCAGATATTGCGGCCAAAATTAACCGCCCCATTTTTAAAAACCCGCTCGGTAGTAATGGCTCGGCGATTGTTCTTAAGGCTCACCCCACGCCCTCCGCACCGCCACCCTGCCAGCCAGCCCAGCCGGCTGCACCGGTGGCTCTTGGCGCATCACTGCGTTGCCAGCTGTGATACTCACTCGACGTATTTCTTCTATACGTCTCCTTGCGTTTCTCGCTGGCGCCTTGTGCTGCATCCAAGTGCAAAGGGCGTGGAAGGTTGTCTCCAACCGCGCTATTAACCATTAACCATGGATCATGGATAAGGGTTAACCCAGCACTTAGCCTAAACCGCATAGTCTTTCTGGCTAAGTGCTGGGTAAACGGATAACGCACGGGGAACGGGGAACGGTGAACGGTGAATGATAGATTCATGTGTTTTTGTATTGCCCTACTGCCCGGTCGCTAACGATATGGCCATCTTTAATGGTGACTACCCGCCGTCTTAAGGTATTAACAATATCCTGGTTATGCGTGGTCAGCAGCACAGTGGTACCAAAACGGTTAATTTTTTCTAGGACTTTGATAACGTCCCAGGCGTGTTTGGGATCTAAGTTACCAGTCGGCTCGTCGGCAATCAGTATTTTGGGCTGGCGGACGATAGCCCGGGCAATAGCCACCCGTTGACCCTCGCCACCGGAAAGTTCCCGGGGGTAGTTATTCTCTTTGCCCTTAAGCCCGACGACCTCCAGGACTTTGGGCACAGTATGCTTGATTTCCTGTTTGGATATGCCGGCAATTTCTAAGGCAAAAGCCACATTCTCATAAACAGTTTTATTGTTTAGCAGCTTAAAGTCCTGGAACACCACGCCGATTTTGCGGCGCAGCAGCGGAATATCTTTATCTTTAAGCGCCTCGTAGTCCATCCCGCCGACGATTATTTTGCCGCTAGTCGGCTTTTCTTCACGGGTCAAAAGTTTAAATAAAGTGGATTTGCCAGCGCCGCTGGGCCCGACAATCATCACGAATTCTTTGGGCTCGACGTGCAAGCTTATTCTCTCCAGCGCCGCTCCCCGCCGCCCATAAGTTTTGGTTACCCTATCCAATAGAATCATTAGCCCTATTATAACAACAAGAAGAATTATATTTCTTGTGCTAAATCAGAATAGCTATTCTGTAATAGTATCTCGTTCAAGACCATCTGGTGACAAATCTCTGGACCGACCATCTTCTTCAAGCTCCTCAATCGACGGCAAATGTAAGGCACGTAAATTCTTTGTTGCAGTCTCAAGAAAAGCAATAACAGACTCAAGTTGTTTTGGTTCGCCGGCAATTACTTCATTCATTGTTGTTTGTAGTGCTGAAGCAAATCTCCCCACTGACCCAATGTACTCATGCTGTAATTCTTGGTCGTATCGGCTTTTTGCTGCTCCGTTTAATATAGCTAGCTCAAGCATCGCGCCGTAAACAAAAGCCATATATCTCTCATATGAAGAAGCTTGACTTCGTGCATTCTCCACCCGACCGAAAGGGTGCGAAATTCCTGGTATTTCTTCTTTAATTTGAGATTCAACTCGGGGCATGTTAAAAATCCTAATCTTATTCGAATTTACAATACAACGCAATTATATTATTGTCAATCGAGGGTAGATTTTTCGATCCAAGCATTGATAAGACCGCTGAGCTCGCCGTCTAGAATTTTTTGGGGGTCGCTACTTTCAAAGCCCGTGCGGTTATCCTTGACTTGCTTATAAGGATGCAGGACGTAGCTGCGGATTTGGTTGCCCCACTCCGCCGATTGGTTGGGGCCTTTTATTTCGGCCAGGTTCTTAGCGTGCTGTTCCAGTTGCAAGGCGACTAATTTAGATTTAAGAATCGCTAAGGCGGTTTCTTTATTTTGGAGCTGCGAGCGTTCGTTTTGAATGGCCACCGATATGCCGGTGGGCAAATGAGTAATCCGTACCGCCGAATCAGTGGTATTAACACTTTGGCCGCCATGGCCGCTGGCTCTAAAGACATCAATTTTAAGCTCTTTTTCATCTAGCTCTACCTCTGAGGGTCGGTCAATCAGCGGCAAAACTTCAGCCTTAGCAAAGCTGGTCTGGCGCAGATGATCGGCATTAAAAGGACTGAGACGCACCAAGCGGTGCACACCGTGTTCGCCGGCCAATTTGCCATACAAATAGCTGCCGCCAGTAATTTTGAGAGTGACGCTCTTGATGCCGGCCTCTTCGCCGGCTGACTGATCAATTGTTTCGACCCTCAAACTATGGCTTTCAGCGTAGCGAACATACATCCGCAGCAACATTTGAGCCCAGTCCTGGGCGTCGGTACCCCCAGCTCCGGCGTAAATGCTTAAAATTACCTGGTGATCATCATACGGGCCACTAAAGCGTAGCTCTTTTTTTAAGTCTCCAAGTGATCTTTCTAAGTGCCCCAACTGTTGAGTAAGTTCAGGGGTCATAGTTTTATCATTCAAACCTATCAGATCTATTACTTCGTCTAATTCTTTTTTTAAGTTCTTCCACGGCGCTATGCGCGATTCCAACGCCGCTTGACGCTTGGTAGTTTCTTGGGCTTTAGCTGAGTTCTGCCAAAAGTCCGGCTTAACCATTTCGACCTCTAAGCGCTGTAGTTCTTCTTCCGCGTCCTTTAGCTTTAGCCGCTTAAAGGCTTGAACAATTTCGTTGTTCAATTTTTCTGCTTGTTTCGCGAGTTTGTCCATAGTTACTGGCCTTCGGTAATAGGTTTAGAAGTTCATTTCCACAGAGCTTGGAGTTGATCATACAACTTGGGGGCCAAATTAGCGTCTGTGCCCCCCAGCACTCCTACACTGCCAATATCGTCTACAAACAAGCGGTTCATAGTCTGAGTTAAGTCGCGTTTGCTGATGGCTTTGATGCGGCTAGGAATAGATTTCATATCCTCGATATAGCCGTCAAAAAAGTACCGCGAGTAAGCACTAGCCACGCTGTGAACAGTTTGCATCGAGCGTTGGAAAGAGCCTAGGGCGTATTGCTTAGCGGCTTCTAGTTCTGTTTCGCTGATAATGCCTTTTTGGACCTTTTTAATTTCGGCCAGCACAATGTCGGATAAAATCGGGGCGTTAGCAGGCATTACCTGGGCGCTCAGCCACCATTCGGTAACTTTATTAGATATATGATGCCCAGAGCTGACGTGATAAACCAAACCCTTATCGCGGGCCTGCCCAAAAATTTTAGAATACAGGGTCTCGGTGAGCATAATCCGGGCAATATTTAGAGCATCATCTTCTTTAACCGATAAAATCTCGTTGAACTGGCTATCAATAATCAGATAAACGTTGGGCACTGTTTCGTTAGGAAGAAAGGTTGGTTTGGCTGGTTTTTTGGCCTTTTCTAAAGGTAGCTTATGGCGGCTAATGCCGCGAGGCAGCTCTAGGCCTTCTAGCAAGCTTTTAATTTGGCTACGGCGACCCCTTAGACTGCCGGCGATAATAAAGCGTAAATTACGGCTAAAGTGGGTCTTTTGAAAATGCTCCACCAGATCTTCCCTGTTGACGTGCTTCATAAGCTTAATCCGTTCCCGGTCGGTGGCCACATTAAAACCAAACGATTTACCAAGTTCGGTACTTAATTCGCGGAAGTGATTGTTGGTATAACTGGTTAGCTCATCGCGAATGTTGCCCAGTTCGGCGTCGAATTCTTGTTGCAAAAACAGTGGTTTAGACAGGCCTTTGAGATAAAGATCTAGCACTCTTTCCCACTCAAAATCAGCGGTCTCTCCCAGATAAGAAACTGAGTAGTAGCTAGTATAGGCGTTGGTCTCGGCGCCGTTTTTACTAATCTCGGCCTGAAAAATGTGGCGGTCTGGAAAGTACTCATTAGCGCCGCCGGCCACCACGTGCTCCATAAGGTGCGGCACTTCCCATTTGCGGCGAGCCACCAAAAACTCTCCGGCCCGGAAATTAAGCTCGTGCCAGGTAACGCTGGCGCCGGGCACATCTATTAGTAAGCCCCTAGTGCCATTTTTGAGTTGAACTTCCGTGACAGTATGTTTCATCCGTTTACCGTTTTCCGTTTTCCGTTTACCAAGCGTTTTCCATTTACCTTTTTCCATGGTGAACGGCTCATGGTCAAAGCACGGCCAAGGGTCAATGGTGAATGGTAAAGGGTCATATCATTTTCTCCTTTTGCCTTTCTTTTTGCGTTGGCGTTCGGCTTTACGGGCTTTTTTGCGGGCCGCTTTGGCCTTTAATAACTTGGCTTGCTCTTGGGGGGCTTCCGAAAAATCGGCTTCTTCATACTGCTCGGCCTCGATAATCCGGTCGGCGTTATCTACCGAACCGCGGGCCGCCCGGGTTAGGTCAGTCTCTACTGTTTGAGCGGCCATTTCCCTAGCCTCTAGGGGCTGGGCGCGCATAATGGCCCGCACAATATCGTGGCGCAGGGTATCTTGCATTTCGGCAAATAACCTCTGGCCCTGGCGGCGGTATTCCACCAGCGGGTCGCGCTGGCCAACGCTGATCCAGTGAATTCCCTCGCGCAGATGATCCATATTTTCCAGATGTTGCATCCACAGATTGTCCAATATTTGTAAATAGATATCGCGCTCCACTTTGCGCATTACTTCGCTGCCAAACAGCTTTTCCTGGCTCTTGTATAGTTCTAGGCTGTTTTTAGTCAAAGTTTCCTGGAATTTGGCGGGCTCGGCGGCGAATATTTTGTCGAGAGTTTTCTCTTTAAAAGGCAAGCTCTCGGTTAAAAGGGCTTCGAACTTTTCGCTGGTTGACTCGGGATGACTAGTCAAAAACGCAGCTTCTTCTTCAATTAATTTTTTTACGCGGGGACTAATATCGTTGGCTTTGAGGATTTCGCGGCGCATGGCGTAAATTGCCCGGCGGTGGCGATTCATAACGTCGTCGTACTGCACCACGTTTTTGCGCATATCAAAATTAAAGCCCTCTACTTTTTTCTGGGCGCCTTCTAAGCTTTTAGTAATCATCCGGCTCTCTATGGGAGTGTCATCGTCAACTCGGAGGCGTTCCATGATAGAGGCGATCCGTTCACCGCCGTAAACTCGCATTAAATCATCCTGGCAGGAGACATAAAACTGGCTGGCGCCGGGGTCGCCCTGCCGTCCGGAGCGGCCTCTTAGCTGGTTATCAATCCGCCGGGCTTCATGGCGCTCGGTGCCCAGCACAAATAAACCGCCGCGTTTAACCACGCCTTCTCCCAGCACAATGTCGGTGCCCCGGCCGGCTATATTGGTGGCCAGGGTTACGGCGCCTTTCGTACCAGCCTTGGCGATAATGGCGGCTTCTTTTTCGTTATTTTTAGCGTTTAAGATTTCATGCGGCACTTTGGCTTTTTTTAGTAGGTCCGATAGCAGCTCATTCTTTTCAATACTGACCGTGCCCAGCAGCACCGGCTGGCCTTTTTTGTGAAGCCTGGCTACTTCTTTAGTAATAGCCCTATACTTGCCGGCTTCGCCTTTATAAATGCGGTCCGACAAATCTTCTCTGATCATCGGTTGGTTGGTGGGTACTTCCACTACGTTGAGCTTGTATATTTGATGGAATTCTTCGCTTTCGGTCAGCGCCGTACCGGTCATGCCGGCCAATTTTTTATAAAGCCGGAAGTAGTTTTGGAAGGAGATGGTAGCCAGTGTCATGGTTTCTTCCTGAACCTCGACGCCTTCTTTGGCTTCGATGGCCTGATGCAGCCCTTCGTTATAGCGGCGGCCACGCAGCAAGCGGCCGGTAAAGTCGTCCACTATCACAATTTCGCCTTCGCGGGTGACCACGTAATCTTTGTCGCGGTGAAAAAGCGCTTCGGCGCGCAGCGCTTGCTCTAAGTGATAAATAGTCCGCAGATTTTCGGTATCGTATAGATTTTTAATATCTAGTATTTTCTGGATCATTTCCACGCCACCGTCGTTTAAAAATACGCTGCGGCGTTTTTCGTCTTTTTCAAAGTGTTTGGTTTCTTTAAGCTGCCTGACCACTTTGGCGAATTGCTGGTAGGCGCTGGCGCTGGCGGTAGCCGGCGCGCTAATAATCAGCGGCGTGCGGGCTTCGTCTATTAAAATGGAATCTACTTCGTCAACGATACCGTAGTGCAGGTCGCGCTGGCGCAGCTGGTCAACCTCACGCACCATGTTGTCGCGCAGGTAATCAAAACCGAATTCGTTATTGGTGCCGTAGGTGATATCGGCCTGGTAGGCTTCCTGGCGGGTAGCCGGCCGCAAGTGCCGGAAGCGTTCGTCAAAGTGATCCTTATTTAAATACTGCGGATCATAGATAAAGGATTGGTCAGGAATCACCACACCGACTGATAGACCCAAGAAGTTATAAACTTCGCCCATCCAGCCGGCGTCGCGCTGGGCTAGGTAGTCGTTGACCGTCACCAAGTGGGCTCCCTTACCCTCCAAAGCGTTTAAGTAAAGCGGCAAAGTGGCCACCCGCGTTTTGCCCTCGCCGGTTTTCATTTCGGCTACATTGCCCTCGTGCAGCACCATACCGCCGATCAGCTGGACATCAAAAGGCCGTTGGTTCGACTTCCGGTGTGACGCCTCGCGGACTAGGGCAAAAGCATCGGGCAGAATTTGATCCAAGCTTTCGCCTTTGGCTAAGTTTTTTTTGAGCTCCGCTGTCTGGCCAGCCAATTTCTGGTCGGTCATCTTTTTATACTTAGGTTCTAGCGCGTTAATTTCCTCAACACGGCGGCGCAGCCGCTTGATGGTGGCGGCCTGCGGATCACCTAAAACACGCTTTAAAAATTTTGTACTTAACATTAAACTAAACACCCCTTCTCCAAGTGCTCATACTATTTTAACTCAAGGTTGGCAAATATTGCTAAGCTAAAACCTTAGATAACCGTCTGGCCGTGCATGTAGGGCTGCAGAACTTCAGGAATACCCACGCTACCATCGGCTTTTTGATAATTTTCGATAATGGCCAGTAGCGGACGCTGCGAAAAAGCCGTGGCGTCGTTGTTATGTACAATTTGCAGCTCACCGTTTTGACGCCGCACCCGGGTATTCATGCTGCGCGCTTGATAATCGCCAATATAATCGGCTGTATGGGTTTCACGGTATTTGCCTTCTCCAGGCATCCAGGCTTCAAGATCCACACCCCGAGCGTTGGGTTTGCCAATATCGGCAGTACATTTATTCAACAGGTGATAAGGCAGTTTTAGCTGCTGCATCAGATATTCCTCTATGGCAATCATAAGGTAATGCTCATTTAGCGAATCTTCGGGCACTGTAAAACTTTCCATTTCCAGCTTGTCGAACTGGTGCAGCCGGATCATGCCTTCGGTATCTTTGCCGTATGTCCCTGCCTCCCGCCTAAAAGCCGTGGTATAGCCCACATAGCGAATTGGCAAATCGGCGGCCTCCAGAATTTCACCTAAATACATTGGCGCCAAAGTGTGCTCCGCGCTGGCATTCAGCCACAGATCATCATCCTCCAGTTTGTAGGTCATATTTTGTTTATCGAGCCTACCGGTGGCTTCATAAACTTCCGTGCGCGCCATAGCCGGGGGTAAAACCGGCACAAAGGCTTTGGATGAAACATTCTTGAGCTCAAATTTCTGAATAATTTTTTGGAGCGTTCCCTCGTTTGTCAAAACATCCAACCCAAATTGCATTAGAGCAAATTGCAACCGAACAAGCCCGCCTTTTACATAGGCAAAACGGCTACCGGCTACTTTGGCGGCTCTTTCTTGGTCTAGCCAGTCATGAGCCTTGGCGATTTCCCAGTGTTTTTTGGGCTCAAAATCAAACTCTGGCTTCTGCCCCCAAACTTTAACCTCTACGTTGTCATCTTCGCTAGCGCCCACCGGCACATCGCCTAGAGGCATATTGGGCACGGCTTTCAGTAGCGATGTAAATTCAACTTCGACCGGGTCGAGTTCTTTTTCCAGCTCACTTAAGCGGTTTTTGAGCGCTTTGCCTTCTAAAATATCTTTTTCAGAGGGCTGGCCGCTTTTTAATTTGGCGGCCAGCTCATTGCGCTTGGCCCGCAACTCTTCAATTTCTTTCAGCAACTCTCGGCGGTCGGTATCCAGTTGGAGCAAATGTGGAATATTAGTTTCAAAACCCTTTTGCTTGGATTTCTCAGCCACCAACTCCGGATTCTCCCTAATAAATTTTATATCCAACATACCTCCATTCTACATCTGTATTTTTATTTACAGGGTTGAACCCTGTAAATATTTAAAATGTGTGATAGTATATTTTTATGCCTGCGAGGAATGTCGATAAAATATACCTTGAAGACAGTTATTACCATGTTTATGGGCGTGGCCACAGTCGAAATCCTATTTTTCATAACCAAGACGACTACGCTGTCTTTTTAAACTTATTTAAAAGATACCTAAGTAACTCCCCTGTCAAGGATAAGCAAGGGCGTGAATACCCTTGGTTTCATAACGAAATTGAGCTTTTAGCGTTTTGTATGATGCCTAATCACTTTCACGCCTTAATTTATCAAAAGCAGCAACAATCTATGACGCTATTATTTAAATCAATTATCACTGCCTATGGAATGTACTACAACAAAAAATACAAAAAAAGCGGCTCAGTTTTGCAAAGCCGATTTAAAGCTTCATTAATTAATAACGACAATTATTTGATGCATATCTCGCGCTATATTCACTTGAATCCGAAAGAATATAAAACCTGGGCGTTTTCTAGCCTGCCCTTTTATCTAGGCAAACAGAAAGCCGAGTGGTTAAAGTCTGATGAAATTCTTGGTTTGTTTGATGAATATAACGACTATAAAAGTTTTGTTGAGGATTACGAAGAACACAAGCAAATGCTAGACAAAATTAAGCTGGAACTAGCCGACCATTAGCTATTTCCAGGGTGGCACCCTGGAAATGTTCTGCCGGATAAACCGAATATCTGACATAAAGGCTATTATAGCTTCTTTCTAATCTTGTTTACATTTAAACTACAGAGGATAATTAGTTTGAAAATGAAAATAGGATTATTAAAGAAGAAAAAATATTTAGCTGCTCTTGCCACTTTATTGATAGTGGGCGTAGCTTTGGGCTATTTTTTGAGGCCTGCGAATACTACTGATGATTTTCAGGCCACAGTAAATAAATTTGCACAAGCTTTACAAAACCATGACGAAGCCGCCTTGCTAAAGGTGGTTAGCCCAGACTTTCCATCAGATTTCTACAAAGGTTGTCAGGACATAGAAAATTCCGGTGGATGTACCGAATTTACATCACCCGCCTTAGCAAGAGCCGAAAAAATACTGCATTCATCCTATACTTCGACAAGTAGTGAGAGGGGTATGTCATTAACCTATGTGTTTAAGTATGATCCGAAGGCAAAGCCGGATGCTTTTTCTGGCTTAGGCT
>Ga0209515_10003639_pt1 | contig 21693 bp, 22 predicted proteins | sample Subgroupgradi54m_FD_187454 | JGI IMG/M metagenome (GOLD analysis project Ga0209515, IMG submission 187454) | Subsurface groundwater microbial communities from S. Glens Falls, New York, USA - GMW60B uncontaminated upgradient, 5.4 m (SPAdes)... ... | reverse complement strand
GGATGGATTGAAGTTCGTTGGCGACGGCCTGAAGTTCGGTCGGCTTCAATGTTTCGAGTTCTGGCAGGCGGTTTTTTTCAAAATCCCGGACGTATCCCGCGAACTCTGACCCACCCAGTTTTTCCAGCATTTCAATGTCTTTTTTAAAAATGGGGGATTGCGCTTTGAGGGCCTCTATTCCGGATTTTTCCGGACGGGGCGGTTTGCCGGCACGCGTCAGACGTTTCACTTCTTCTTTTCGTCTGGCCTCCATAAGCTCCGCGATCCTGGTCGGTGTAAAAGCCTGAATTTGCTTTTTTAATTGTTTAAATTGCGTGCGGACTGTTTCGGCCACTCCAGAGCGGTTGTTTTCGGTTTTTTCCAGATCCCCCAAACTCTCGTCTAAAGCTCCTTCCGCAAGATTAAGACTTTCATTCAATTCTTTTAGTTTTTCAAGGGTAGTCAGATCTTCAAACAACCCCTCTCCGGTGACAAAAACCTTATCCATTTCCCCTCGTTGTCCCGCGCTGAAAAGCGATTTTTTGGTTTCGTATTTCTCCTTCAGCTTCTGATATCGTCCCCGTAAATAGTGGCGCACCTGTTCCATTCGGATTTCCCGGGCTTCCACGATGAGCTGTTGGGTTTTTTTCGCAAGCTCCTCCGGAAGGTGGCGGATCAGTTGCTTTTTCCCCGCCACTTCACGGTTCAGGAGTTGTTTGTGCAGGTACTCGCCCTGTTTTTCACGCTGATCGATCAAATGCTGCTTATAATCCTGGAGCCAGCGGTCTTCCCGCGAGCCTTTTTCGAGTTTTTTTAATGCCGAAAATTGAGGCAGATGCTTTTGGATGACTGAAAGATTTCCGGCTTCAATGGCCGCGATCAGGACTTCATTTTTTTCTTTGAACGCGATCCACGATTCCGCCGAGGCCTGAAGGTTTTCCGGGCGCGCGGGCCTTAACGCTTCTTCAACAAGGTTCGTGGTAACGAGGCGTTGTTCTGCCATTTCCAGCTCGGCAATGAGCTTAGGGTCAAAGAAAGAGGCGATATCCGCTTTTTGTAAAAGATCCCCCAGATGCTGATAATCAAAATCAGAACCTTGTAAACTTTCGATAAAAAAATTATCGTTGTCGATTCCCACGAAAGCCGCCTCCAGCTCTTTTGGATTCACAATGGCTTTACGGCGTGCTTCCAAAGCGTTTAAGCATCGCATTTTTTTCTCCATCAGCCGCCTTCGCTCCTCAATCATTTTTTCCGCATCAATCTCCTGATTGATTTCCTCTAACCGATTCCCCAAGCCGTGGAGCAGTAGGGGGTTTCCAAGCGGCTCTGGGGCGTTGGAAAGATCCGTGAGGCCTGCCTTTTCTCCTTCCAGGGCTTTTATCTCCGCCTGAATCGCCGCTCGTTCTTTTAAGTCCTGGGAATTTTCCAGCTTGAACTCAAGCGCTTCAATATCGCGTTTTAATTGTTCCGCCAACCGAGTGCTTTCTTGTTTGATATTGACCATAAAAATAATCTAATTATTATAGCATAAAACGGGCCAATTCTCAATGGGTTTTAGCTCGTATACGCAAAGCCAGCCCAACTTGTTTTTCGAATTGGATTCGGTGATGAGGGATCAGGTCGCGTTTTTGGAAGTTCCTAGCCTGATTTCGTGCTCATTTTACAACAAAAACAACAAAAGTCAATCTTTTGCTGATTTTGGCTTACAGAAGCCTTAAGCGAGCCGGAGGATTCGAATTTTCACAGGCGAGATGTCTGAGGTCCGGTGTAATCACCGGACCGAGTTTCGAGCCTAGAAAATTCGGAACTCCGGCGAGAAATATCATTTAGCCAAATCGACCATCGTCTTGATCACGGTGTCCGGATTCAGCGAAATGGAGTCGATTTTTTCCTTGAGCAGGAATTCCGCGAAGTCCATGTAGTCGCTCGGGGCCTGGCCGCAAATGCCGACCTTCCGATGGCGCTTGTGGGCGATGTGTATGATCCAGCGGATGAGGGTTTTGACGCCTTCGTTCCGTTCGTCGTACACATGGGCCACCAGTTCCGAGTCGCGGTCGACGCCGAGCGTGAGCTGGGTTAAATCGTTGGAGCCGATGGAAAATCCGTCGAAGATCTTGCAGAACTCTTCGCCCAAAATCACGTTGTTGGGGATCTCGCACATCACGTACACCTCCAGGCCGTTTTCGCCGCGGCGAAGGCCGTTCTTCTTCATTTCAGCCAGCACTTTTTTGCCTTCTTCCACCGTGCGGCAAAAGGGAACCATCACTTTCACGTTTTTCAAGCCCATCTCATCGCGGACTTTTTTGAGCGCTTTGCATTCCAGCGCGAAGGCATCGCGGTATTTGGGGTCGTAGTAACGGCTCGCCCCGCGCCAGCCGATCATGGGATTCGATTCCACCGGCTCGTAAGCTTTGCCGCCAATGAGGTTGGCGTATTCATTGGTTTTAAAATCGGAGAGGCGCACGATCACGTCTTTCGGATAAAACGCGGCGCCGATGGTGGCCACGCCCTGCGCGAGTTTATCGATGAAGAACTGGGCTTTGTCCTGGTACGTCGGCGTCAGTTTATCGATTTTGGCTTTGAGCGCGGGATCGGACAGCGTTTTGAAATGGAGGAGCGCCATCGGGTGGATCCGGATGTATTCATTGATGATGAATTCCATTCGCGCAAGACCCACGCCGTCATTCGGGATCATCGACGTTTCGAACGCGATGTCGGGATTCCCGAGGTTCATCATGATTTTGACTTTGGGTTTTTTGAGGTTTTTGAGGCTGATTTTTTTGAGGGAAAACTTGAGTATTCCGTCGTACACGTTGCCGATGTTTCCTTCGCAGGAAACGGTGACAGCCTGGCCGGGTTTGATCACTTTGGTTCCGTTGTTCGTGCCCACGATGCAGGGAATTCCGAGCTCGCGCGAGACGATGGCCGCGTGGCAGGTGCGCCCGCCGCGATTGGTGACGATGGCCGAGGCGATTTTCATGATCGGTACCCAGTCCGGGTCGGTCATTTCCGTGATGAGCACGTCGCCTTTCTGGAATTTTCCGATGTCTTTGGCGCTCAAAATAATCTGGGCTTTTCCCGCGCCGATTTTACTGCCCACGGGGGAACCGGAAACAAGCACTTTACCTTTTTGATGGAGGTGGTATTCCTCGAGCACCGAATAATCCCGCCGCGACTGGACGGTTTCCGGGCGGGCCTGCACGATGAAAAGCTCGCCGGTTTTGCCGTCTTTCGCCCATTCCATGTCCATGGGTTTTTGGTAATGATCTTCGATGACCATGGCCCAGCTGGCGAGCGTCAGCACTTCCTCATCGGTGATGCAGAATTTTTTGCGTTTTTCGGGAGTGGTGGGGCCGTTTTTGACAGGGGAAACACTGCCCGGTTTGCTGTAGGTCATCGTCAGCTGTTTTTCGCCAAGCGCTTTGCGCAGAATCGGGTTAAACCCCTGTTTGAGCGTGGGCTTGAACACGTAAAATTCATCGGGATTCACGGCGCCCTGCACGATGTTTTCCCCGAGGCCGTAACTGGCGTTGATGAGCACGGCGTTTTTAAATCCGGTTTCGGTGTCGATGGAGAACATCACGCCCGAACACGCCATATCGCTTCGCACCATTTTTTGCACGCCGATGGAAAGCCCCACCGCAAAGTGGTCAAAGTGCTTGTTCTCGCGGTAAAAAATCGCGCGGTCGGTGAAGAGCGACGCGAAGCATTTGTGGCACGCGTGGAGGAGCGCCTCCCGCCCGCGGATGTTCAGATACGTTTCCTGCTGGCCGGCGAACGAGGCGTCGGGCAAATCCTCCGCCGTGGCCGACGAGCGCACCGCCACATCGCAGTTCTTGCCGTACAGATTTTCCATTTTTTCATACGACTGGGTGATGAGTGTCGTGAGTTCCTCCGGAAACGGAGAGTCGAGCACGATCTTGCGCACTTTTTCACCCACGGCTTTGAGGTTCGCCATGTTTTTGACGTTTACCCCCGCCATGGCTCGCCGGATATCGTCTTTCAGTCCCGCTTTTTCCAGCATGTCATGGTACGCGTACGCCGTGATCGCAAAGCCATTGGGCACCGGCACGCCTTTTTTCCCCAAATGCTGGACCATTTCCCCCAGCGAGGCGTTTTTACCTCCCACCAGCCCCACATCGCCAATGCCGAGTTCGTTGAACCAGAGCACCAACGCTTTGTTGCGTTTGCTGAATTTGTGGAGGAGATTTTTGAACATGTTTATTTTTATTAATGTCAAACGGGATGATAGCACATGTTAAAAAGATGAATCAAATGGAAGGAGCAGTGGCAGGCGCAAAAAAGAAGTGCCTAAGGATTCCACCTTGTAGCCAATATAAGATTTGCTAGCTTTTTGCTAGCGTTTTTGATATGGTCTGGAACCTTAACACCCAAGACCTATGCCTAATCAAAAACAATTGAACATCCGGCTACGCCCCCTCGGGCGGACCACGGCTCAAAGACATCTACCAGCTGGGAAACCACAATCATCAGCGCTTTAGGTAGCTCACCAGCCCATTCTGCTGGATCATCTTCATCCGGTAAATGGTTTCGGCGACGTCGGCGCGGGTCATGCCGTCGGAAGGTTTGAGGAGGTGGTTGGCCGCGTCGAGGATGTTTTTTTGGTTGGCCAGATAGGCGAAGGGCGCGAACCAGTCGGTCATGGCGACGTCTTCATACGGCCGGGTGATGATTTTGCCTTCAAATTTCAAGCCGGCGGAGTTGAAAAGGATTTTTAAATATTCGGCGCGGTTCACGGTTTGGGTGGGGCGGAAGGAGCCGTCGGGGTAGCCTTTGACGATGTTTTTCGCCAGCGCGGTGGCGAGTGCCTGAGCGTACCAGGCGCTGTTTTGGGTATCCCCAAAGGGAAGCGAACCGGATGGGCCCGCCTCGACGGCAAACGCCAGCATCAGCATTTTGAGCGCCTCGACGCGGTTCACGGTTTTGGCGGGTTGGAAAGTGCCGTCCGGGTAACCGGAAACCACGCCCTGTTCCTTGAGGAATCGGATCGCTTCGTAATGGAGGTTCTTTGCACTCACATCCGCAAACGCTTGTCCGCTGTCGGGTTTCAGCGATTCGCTTTCACCCACCAGCGCGCCGTTTTGAGCCCGCAAAACCACGGGATCATCGCCGGTGATTTTGACGCGCAGGGTGGCCACGCCGTTTTTAAAGTCATCCACGCTCAGGCGATTCGGGATCACGGTGGCCTGACCGTCTTTGACGCTGAGTTCAACTTCGCCGCTGAAGTTTAAGGCCGGGGTTTTGGCGCCATTTTGGTCGATGCCGTAAAGGTTCACTTCGCCCAATTCATTTTTGGTCAGAGTGCCCTGCGGTTCGAATTTAAGCGCAAAAGTGTTCGCGACGCTTTCCAGAAAAGTGATGGTGCGCGAGTTTTTACCGATGACCACCTGGGACGATCCGGCTTCAGCGCTTTTGACAATCACTGCGGCAACGCCGTCTTTAAAATCGGCCTTCCGCAGCTGTGGAGTGAGCGCTCGCCCCACGCCCTGAATGGTCACGCGGACAGAATCGCTGTCGCCGAGTTTTTCCACCTGATTACTGTTGTCTTTCACTAAAATCCGGACGCCGTTGTTGATCAGGCTCACGTTTTCCCCGGTGAGTTCAAAATCCATCAGGGAAGGATCCACGGCGGATTCGGTTGAAGCCACATCAACGGGGGGCTCTTGGGCAAGGACAATGGTCGAAGCGACCGCGGGTGCTGTTGAAGGCTCCGGGGCTGGCGTTGGCGGCGGCGGGAGAGCCGCCAAACTGTTACTGGTCACCAAGCTGTCATTCAGATGCAGGGCGATGAAGGGCAGGGGATCAATGGTATTCTCCCGGGCTTTATCGAGCCCGAGGCCCGCGTTCACCGCTTCAAAAAAACTCAGGCCCGCGCTTTGCGATTCAGCCCACGTGAAAGGCCAGTACGGATGCCACGGCGCGGAATCTTTGTCGATTTGCAGGTGCAGGTGCGGCGTGGTCGAGGTTCCGGTATTTCCGCTCCGGCCAATCAGTTCGCCTTTCATCACGTTTTGCCCTTCGGCCACCAAGACGTCGCTCAGGTGGTTGTAGGTGGAATAAAGCGTGGTCAGACTCCCCGGGTGTTCGGGATCGGGGACGTTGAGATGTTTAACGACGATGTGATGCCCAAATCCGTTTTCCGTCGTGACGGCCTTTACCACCTGTCCGTTCGCGATGGCGTGCACGGGAGTTCCCTCCGGCATTTTGATATCCACGGCCAGATGGCTCCCCGAGCCTTCGGTATGGTTTTTTTCGTAACTGCCCAAATACACCACCGAGTACGTGATTTTGGCGTTGCGGATCGCGTCCTGGCTCGCGTTTCCCCACACCAGTTTTTCATCGGGAAACCCTATCAGGGAAAGGTCGTAAGGCGGCAGGGGAATCAGTTTGTTTTCCGGAACCATTGAATAAGTGGTTTTAACGTCGAAAGGGCCATGGCTCCAGTCCGGCACTTTTTCCACCGGCATCACGGTGCCGTTGAACGGTTGGGGCGGTTCCAGCACAGAAGCCTTGAACCACTCCGCCGCCTGTTGGCTTTTGTAGACGGCAAGCGTCAAAAGCAGAGTGAAGAGACTGATCCCGACGTATTTGAGGATCGCCTTCCAATACGTCGGCTTTTTTGATCGTTTTCGGCTGACCCGATGCACCGCGAATGGATTTTTGTTTTTCATTTAGAAAATGTATCCTATTATTATAGCAAATTTATCTCTAAGAATCAATCACCTGAGGCTGCGCGAGCTCGAAATCACCGGATTCCGGAACCTGGCCAGGCTGAAACTCGACTTTGAGCCCAGGGCAACCCTTTTTGCTTTTGTGGGGAAAAACGGCCAGGGGAAAACAAATCTCCTCGAGGCCATCTTCCTTTGCGGCCTTAGTAAATCCTTCCGGACGGCCAAAAATCAGGACCTGATTGGTTTTGAGGAAGATTTCTGCCGGGTCGGCGTGACTTTGAGTGAGGCCGAGGTTAAAACGCTGGAAGTCATCATCACGCGGGTTCCGGCCGACAAAGTGTTTAAAGTGAATGGGGTTAAGCATGCGGCCACCGAGTTTGTGGGGCATCTGCCCCTCGTCTTTTTTTCGCCGGACGATCTTTCGGAACTGGGGCTTTCGCCCACCCTCCGGCGGCGATACCTGAATGTGATGCTCGGGCAGCTTGATCGCCGGTATCTGGAAACCTTACTCAAGTACACGCACGCCCTTCATCAGCGCAATGTCCTTTTGCGCCAGATCCGCGATAAAAAGGCCAAAGAGCGCGACCTCGATGTGTGGGATGAGGCGTTGGCGCCGCTCGGAATGAAGCTTGTCACGGAGCGGGCCGTGGCCGTTGAGGCGCTTTATCCGCTGGTGGCCCGGTTTTATAAAAAGCTTTCGGGCGTCAGCGGCGACTTGGCGATGGGATACCAGGTTTCCGCCGAACCCGAACGGCTGGCCGAAAAACTCGCGGCCGCCCGCCCGCGTGATGTGGCCACCGGCGCCACCTCCGTTGGTCCCCACCGCGACGACCTCCGGTTTTTGTGGAACGGCCATGACATGCAGTCCTTCGCCTCCCGCGGCGAATGGAGGAGTTTGGTGCTCGCACTCAAGCTGGCGGAAAAAGAATGGATGCGCGAAAAATGCGGCACCGACCCGATTTTACTTTTGGACGACGTGTTTTCCGAACTCGACGACGAACGCCAAAAAACCCTGATCGAAAACTTAGGCCATTCTCAGGTTTTCCTCACCACGACGCATGTAGAATTTCTGAAGGACATCCAGATGCCCCAGGTGGTTCATGAGATTCGGGGAGGGGAGGTGCTGTGAGTTGGTTTTGGTATACTAAATGCAGCTTATAAAATCAAGTTATCTATCAAGATGGGAACAAGACAGGTAATTAAAAATTTAAAGATTACTCTAAAGGATGTTGAAGGTATGGTAAAAGATCCTAAGTTTTTACGAAATGGTCGTCCTATAAAGAATTTTTCATTGCTACCCAGAGAATTTTGGGCTAATTGGTTATTTTGTGCTGTTCTACAAGAAATTCATGGTGCAGATATAACGTTTGCGGAAGGTACAGAAAGTGATGATGGTCTTATCGTAGATAAAAAAACAGGCAGTCATATCATAACAGAACACGTTTCAGCTCTGGACGTTCCGTCTACATCAAAAGGATCGATGCGCATAATTGAAAGCATAAATCACAAAATAGAGAGGGGGCCTGAATATGCAAAGGGCAAATTCCTGATTGTTTTTTTTGAGGGTGTAGGAGAGTGGTATAGAAATAAGATTAGGGAAAGTATTAATGGCAGGCACAATTTTAAAGCCGTTTATTTGATAGGCCTTTTAGATATAGATAAAAAAAATGGATATGAATATTCCATTACCGAATTGCACGCAAAAGATTCGATTTCATTTAAAGTTCAAATAAATTATGATTTCACTGATTATACTGTTACAAAAATATAATTATCAAAACTACGAACGCAGACTATAAGTCTGCTCGCTCAATAAAAATTTTTAACTACAAAATTTGATGAAAGAACTCATTCGCAATAAAACGTTTATCGTTAGTATTTTTTTACTTCTCGTAATAGGAGGGGTGTTTTACTGGTTTGCCTACCGACCGGCGCAAATACGTCACGAGTGTTCGTGGGTAAAACGTATTTCTGGCACTTCAACATACGATCTAGATAATGAATATCAAAGGCTCTTTCCGGAGAAAACTCAACAGAAAAAAACAATTATAATTGAAAAATCTTCAGCTATCACAAAAGAGGAGGCAGAAGCAAGTCAGCTTGAATATGAGAAGTGCAATAAAAATCCACAGTCATATAAACATGGTCGCTATATTTCCCCCCTCTCATCTTTTGATGAAGAATTCGCTAAGGTCTGGGGGACAGCTCCCGTTACCAGCAACGATCTATTTTGTGATCAATTCTTAAAAACCGAACGACCTGAAATTCCTGCCCATCCCGAACAAATCGAATATCAAAAGGCAAACAAAGAACAATATGAATTCTGCATTCGTGAACATGGCTTGTGGAGATAAATGTTAGAACCAAAGCGCTGCCTTGGAGATCTACGACGTTGAACAAGTGCAATTTTTGCACCAGTTATCTTTTATCGAACTAAAAAGTTTTGGCAATTTGAGAATGAAAAAATAATTGACTTCTCATAACGTTCTGCTATAATGACAGCATAAGCCGAAGTACTGTATTAAGTTACGGTTACTTGGGTGGCAACAGGAACTCTTCCCTCGGGAGGAGTTTTTTGTTATACTCCAAGAACGCCCGGAGTGGAGTTAGGGGCCGTAGCTTAATGGTAAAGTACTTCGGTTTGCCACCCAAGCGATGCGGGTTCGAATCCCGTCGGCTCCACCACCGGGCGCAAAAAAACGAATCAAAGACGAGTGATTTAAGCTAAGCTGTAATCCATGATTGACTTACTTTCCACATTTCAGAGCAATTTTGAACGGCGGCAATTGTACCTCAAAAAGAATGGCATTGAAGCGTACCGTTTGCATGTTCCGGATGCCCCGCTTAGCGGGGCGGTTGATATTTATAACGACAATGCGGTGATTCACGTTTTCGACCAGAGTTTTTTGCCGTTACGCGATCGCTGTGAAGAAGATCTGAAAAAACTTTTGGCCATTAAACGTTTTTTTTACAAAAATAAATCTAAAGACGACATCGTCCTTCCCGTTGCTGAACACCACGAAACTGAGATTAAGGAGTATGGATGCCGTTTTCACCTCAATCTTTCGGATTATCTGGATACCGGACTATTCCTTGATCATCGCGAAACGCGGCGCTGGGTCGCGTCACAGAGCGCCGGCAGGACGGTGCTCAACACGTTCGCTTACACGGGCTCTTTCAGCGTTCACGCGGGCAGGGCCGGCGCGGTCAAAACCATCAGCGTGGATCTTTCTAAAACGTACTGCGAATGGATCAAAAAAAACCTCGCGCTCAATGATTTATCCCCCGAAACCAATTGGGTGTACAAAATGGACACGCTGGAATTTTTTAAATACGCCAAAAAGAAGGGGCTCACCTTCGACATCATCGTGATCGATCCTCCGACCTTCAGCCGGAATAAGGGGCAGTCCTTTTCAGTCCAAAATGACCATCCCGCGCTGATCTCCGACGCGTTGGCGCTCCTTCGGCCAGGCGGTTTCATCTTGTTTTCCACCAACGATCAGGAGTTTCGTTTAAACAGGAGTGAACTGAAGGGCTGTAAAATCGAAGAAAAGAAGGACCTGATCCCGCCCGATTTTGAGGGATCGATTCCGCATCGGTGTTTCATTATCACCTAATGCCTTTTTCTTGCTCATTCTTTTTAAAGTTTATTTGATATTTCCTCTCAAGTAAGCTAAACTGAATACGGTATTGTTAATTATTTACTTATGAAAATAGATAATAAGTACACAGGAAAGTGGGTGGCTGTAAAAAATGACAAAGTAGTGGCGAGCGATAAAAGTTTGAATAAACTCACTAAAAAAGTTGAAAATCTAAAAGATGCCCTTTTTACTTTGATTCCGAACGGACTTATTGCTGGCTGAGATGAAATTTCCTTATGTTGAATTTTTAGGATTAGCTGAGGAGAGGATATTCCGCCCCATGATTCCGGTTACTTTTCGGGTTGGCAAGACCAGTTTTCGGTCTTATGCTTTGGTCGATTCAGGTTCGGATTATACGATTTTGCCAATAGAAATTGCGGGGAAATTCAATTTTAAATTGTCTGACCAGCTCCAATATCATGTCCAGGGGGCGGGAGGAAATTCCTTTAAAATTTATCGGTCACCGGTTGCCCTTATGCATATTCTTGAGAAAGAGGGCTTTAGGGACATTAAATGGTCATCCCATGTTTATTTTGCCGTAGGCTGTACCGCTCTTTTGCTTGGACAAAAAGGCTTTCTTGATCAATTGCAGGTAAGGCTTAATGGTCATAAAAAAGAAATCGAAATTTTCAGCTCTTGACGAAATAGAGAAGCGCCATTAGAATGCCTCCGCACTTTGAGATTCGGTTTTTCGGCAGAGGGGCTGGATCCAAAGCGTACTTACTCTTCACCCCTTCTGCTCCGTTTTTTTATGGCCACTTTTACAATCATCGACGCAAATTTAACGATGGACGACTTGCTCGCCCATTCCGCGGATCTGGTCAAACCGGCTCTGGGGAGTGTGATTGAAGGCCGTGTGGTGAGCATGCGCAAAAATCAGATCGTGATTGACCTGAATGGTGTGGCGGTGGGAGTGGTTTCCGGAAAAGACACGCAGGACAGCCAAGGCACGTACCGCGACCTTAAAGAAGGCGATATCGTGAAAGCCGTCGTCATCCGCGATGAAGATGAAAGCGGCATGGTGGTGCTTAGCTTGCGCAAGGCCTCCCAGGCCACGGCGTGGGATCGGTTCGAAAAAGCGTTCCGCGACGGTGAGATCATCGAAGTCACCATCAATGAGGCGAACAAAGGAGGCTTACTGCTGGATGTCGACGGCATCAAGGGGTTCATTCCCGTTTCACAGCTGGCGCCGCTGCATTACCCCCGTGTGGAAGGGGCGGACATGGGTCAGATTTTGACCCGCCTGCAAAAACTCGTGGGCCAAAAACTCACGGTGAAGGTGATCAACCTGGACCGCAGTGTCGGTAAAATGATTTTGTCCGAAAAAGCGGCCATGCAGGGCGATTCGCAAAGCGCGCTTTCCAGCCTCAAGGTCGGCGACCGCATGAAGGGCAAGGTGAGCGGCGTGGTGAAGTTCGGCATTTTCGTCACCTTCAACGGCCTGGAAGGGCTGGTGCATATTTCTGAAATCGCGTGGGGTCATGTGTCCGATCCCCATCAGTACGCCAAAAGCGGCGACGAGGTGAATGTGGAGATCATCGGCATCGAGGGCGACAAGCTCTCGCTTTCCATCAAGCGCCTGACGCCCGACCCGTGGGAAGAGATTGTGGACAAATACCCCGTGGGGAGCCATGCCAAAGGCACCATCACCCGTTTTTCGCCCTTTGGCGCGTTTGTGCAATTGCCCGATGAACTCTCGGGCCTGATCCACCTTTCCGAAATCGCCGAAGGCAAAGTCGACAGCGCCGAGGATTACCTGGACGTGGGTCAAGAAGTGGAAGCCGCCGTCATCAACATCGACCGCGACGAACACCGCATCGGCCTGAGTCTCAAGGAAATGGGCCTGACCAAGAAAAAGGTGACGAAGAAAGTTAAGGAGGAAAAAGTAGAAGTGAAGGCTGAGGAAGCTCCAAAGGAAGAGGAAGCCAAAGAAGAGAAGCCTAAAGCAAAGAAGGAAAAGGCTGAAAAGAAAACCGAGAAGAAGGCGAAGAAGAAATAGTTCACAGACTAGATAGCCTTACGGTATTTTTGTGAGTATCATGGGGATGTTTTTTATGCCTAAAGTGACGAAAAAAACAGCGGCAAAAAAATTCACGATTTCCCTTCCAGTGCAGGAAATTTCAGCAAAGCTTAAAACAGACTTTAATCCCGAGCAACGCCAAGCCATCGAGCACAAGAATGGACCCATGCTGGTGATTGCTGGGGCGGGGACGGGGAAGACGCGGGTGATCACGGAGCGGATTGCGCATATTATCAATTCCGGCTGGTGCAAGAACTCCGAGGTGCTGGCGCTCACGTTTACGGAAAAGGCGACAGCCGAACTGGAGGAGCGGGTGGACCGCCTGATGCCTTTGGGATACGAAGCCATTCCGATTCACACGTTTCACGGGTTCTGCGACCGGATCCTGCGGGAGTTCGGGGTGGATATCGGGCTTTCTCCTGCGTTTCGGATCCTCGCGGGGGTGGAGCAATGGTGTTTTGTGAAGGAGCATTTATTCGAGTTTGAATTGGATTATTACCGGCCGCTGGGGAATCCCACGGCGTTTATCGACGCCATGCTCTCGGCGTTCAGCCGGTTCAAAGAAGAGCTGGATTCGCCCGAAAAAGTGATGGAGGCGGCAGGGAAAATACAGGATGAATTGGAGGCTAAGCGACTCGCGGAACTTGGGAACGCGTACCAAAAATACCAGGCGCTTTTGGCGGAAGCGGGTTTTCTGGATTACGCGGATTTGCAGACCAAAGTCATCGAGCTTTTCGGGCGGCGACCCAACATCCTGAAGCATTTGCAGAACCGGTACCAATACATCCTGGTGGATGAGTATCAGGATACGAATATCGCGCAAAACACCATCGTGGACCAGCTGGCCGCCCAACACAAAAACCTCATGGTGGTGGGCGATGATGACCAGTCGATTTACAAATTCCGTGGGGCCGCGATTTCGAATATTCTCCAGTTCGCGGAAAAATATCCTGAAGCCAAGCCCGTGGTGCTGACGCAGAACTACCGGAGCAATCAGGCCATTCTGGATTTGGCGTACGCGTCGGTTCAGCACAACAATCCCGACCGGCTGGAGGTGAAGGCCGGGGTAGATAAAAAGCTTAAAGGTCAGCGCCTGGGATCGGCCGATTCGATTCGTTTGGTTCACGCTTCGCGTTTTGAGGAGGAAGTTGACTACGTTATTGGGGAGATTCTTCGCCTTGCTCAGAATGACGCAGGACCTAAGATACCGCTCCCGGAAATCGCGATCCTGTGCCGCACGAACGCTCAGCTACAGCCGTTCACGGAAGCCCTCAAAAAAAACAATATTCCCTATGAATTCGTGTCGGAAAAAGGGCTGTATCAAAAAGAGGAAATCCTGGATCTGGTCGCGATTCTGCGGGTGCTGGCCAATCCCGGGGACGACATCAGTTTTTACCGTGTGATGCGCATGCCGGTGTGGAATATCCCCATGGAAACGGTGGGTTTGCTGATTGCCGCCGCGCGCAAAAACTACCAGCCGGTGTCCCGGGAAATTCTAAAAAACGAGGCCAGCCAATTCCTACGCGACACGCTGAACGACTGCTTCGAGTTTTCCCGCGCTCACACGGCGGGCGAAACGCTGTACCGCTTTGGCCAAAGCATCAAATTGTACGAACAGCTCCTGGCGGCGGGGACAATTGAAGCGGAGGAAAAAATCATGAGCATCGCCGCGTTTTTCAATAAAATCCGGGAGTTTGAACGCGGTTCCGAGCGGAAAACCGTGATTGATTTCGTGAATTACCTCGATCTGGCTCAGGAGGCCGGGGAAAACCCCTCCGCCCGCTTTGAGCCTGCCGAGCGAGAGGGTGTGTTTGTTTCCACGGTGCACGGGGCCAAGGGGCTGGAGTTTGAGGCGGTTTTTTTGCCCAGCCTCACGAATGATCGCTTTCCCGGCATCAACCGAAAAGACGCGATCCAAATCCCCGACGAACTGGTGCACGAGATTCTGACCGATTCCGACACGCACGTGCAGGAGGAACGGCGGCTGTTTTACGTGGCGATGACCCGGGCGAAAGAATATCTGTATCTTCTTCATTCCGATTTTTATGGCGTTTCCTTTTCCGCCAATCCCCGCAAAAAAAAGCGCTCGCGTTTCATCGATGAAATCGTGGAACAGGTGCCGATGACGCAAGTCGAAAAAACGGCGTCGGGGGTCGAGGAAGTGCTGAAGCCCCGGGAGGATTTTGTCATTCCAGTCCGCCTCGGGCGGAGGAATCCGGCGCAGATTCCCGTTTCCACGGGAATGACACCGAAGATCACTCAATTCAGCTATTCTCAGCTCACGCAGTTCAAAACCTGCCCGCGCCAGTACCAGTACTCGAACCTTTATAAAATCCCTGAACCGCCGGCGGCGAACCTAAGCTTTGGCCTGACACTGCATTCCACCCTGCAGGCTTTTTACAAAACGGTTCAGCAGGAAAAACAGGCCACTCTTTTCACTGAATTCCAGCCTGATTTATCGCTTGAGCACCTGCTGCAGGTTTATGACGAAAAATGGATGAGCCAGGGCTACGAAAACAAGGCTCACATGGAACTCCGCAAGGCGCGCGGTCGCGAGATCCTCACCGCGTTTTACGGCCATTTTAAAGAAGACATTCCGCGCATCCGGTTTCTGGAAAAGGGATTCAAGCTCCGGGTAGGGGAGTATACCCTCAGCGGCCGCCTCGACCGCGCGGATGATTTGCCCGATGGCACGCTTGAAATCATCGATTACAAAACGGGTCGCAGTAAAACCGAAAAAGAGGTGGCGGAGGATTTGCAGCTCTTCATTTACGCCCTGGCTGCCAGTGAGTGCTTCCATTTGCCCGCTTCCCGGTTAACCCTCTACTTTTTGGACGACGACACGCGGGTGACGGTCGCACCCACGCCTGAAAAGATGGAACAGGTGAAAGCCGAAATCCGCGCAACCGCCGACGAAATCAACCGCTCCGATTTTGCCCCCACCCCCAGCCAGCACAAATGCCAATACTGCCCGTTCAGCAAGATTTGTGATGCGAGCATGGCTTGAAGAAATTCGCCAGACCATAACTGATTTTTTGCGCACTATCAAAGCGTAAAATTACGCTTGACTAGGTGAACTAATATTTACTACACTAGAGCTACTTTATTCATTAATTTTTTAAGTATGGAAAAAGAACTCATCGTAAAACTTCACCGGAATTTTGAAGAATGCGCCCACGAAAAAGATGGCGTTGAATTTTGGTATGCCAGGGAATTGCAAACCCTTTTGGGATATGACGACTGGAAGAATTTTGTGAAAGTTATCGAGAAAGCAAAGACAGCCTGTTTTATGGCTAAGCAAAGCGTTTCTGATCATTTTGCCGACGCCGGAAAAACGATCCAAATGCCCAAAGGGGCAACGAAAAAAATTGCTGATCTTATGCTCACCCGTTACGCTTGCTACTTAATCGCTCAGAATGGCGATCCGCGCAAAGATGCAATTGCCTTTGCCATGACCTATTTTGCGGTTCAGACTCGTAAATATGAGATCGTGGAACAGCGTTTGGCCGATTGGGAACGTCTGTATTTTCGTGAGAAACTCTCGCTTACAGAGAAGCAGCTCTCTGGCCTGCTTTTTGAACGGGGCGTTGATAGCAAGGGTTTTGCAAGAATTCGCAGTAAGGGCGATGAAGCTTTATTTGGTGGGCATAACACTCGGGCTATGAAAGAAAAACTCGGTGTTCCTGAAAAGCGCTCGCTCGCTGATTTCTTGCCCTCGGTTACCATCAAGGCCAAAGAGCTGGCCACTGAAGTCACCAATTTTAATCTCAAGAGGGATTCTGCCCTCACGAAAGAAGCTCCGATCACCCATGAACATGTTCGCAATAATCAGCATGTGCGTGAGATGTTGGGAAAAAGCGGTATCCGGCCCGAAGAACTTCCGGCAGAAGAGGATGTGAAAAAACTTGGGCGTAAGCTGAAGTTGAATGGCAAAGCATTGTCTAGAAACGTTTGACACTATTAACGCTACACGTTATTATTAATACGATGCCTAAAAAGTTAAAACCCATTCATCCCGGTGAGATACTAAAAGAAGAGTTCTTAAAACCTCTCAAAATTACCGAATATCGGTTGGCCAAAAGCATCAGCGTGCCCCCGCGGCGTATCAATGAAATTGTCCATGGAAAGCGTGCCATCACGGCGGATACCGCTTTACGGTTGGCAAAGTTTTTCGGAAATTCTGCTAAATTTTGGCTTAATTGTCAGGCGCATTACGATCTTGAGGTTCAGGAGGACTTAATGGCTGACCAGTTAAAACATCACGTTCGAGCCTGGCAATTTGCCACCTAATTGGTATCATAAAAACCTAATTTTCAATCCCATGACCCTCTCCACCCTTCTCATCGCCGTCGGTATTGTTGCGCTTTTGGCTCTGGGTTACAAAATTCTCCAGGCCGTGAAACCCAAACAAGACGACCAATCCCTCCTCATGCTCCAGCAGTATTTGAGCAAGCTGGAGGAAAAGTTTGAAAAGGGGATGAAACTGCAGGACAAAACGCTTTCGGAGTCGCTCCAAAAGCAGTTTGCGACGAGCGCCAAAATCGTCAAAGACGTGGCGGACCAGGCCAAGCACGTGACGACCCGCCTCACCGAATTGCAGGAAACGAACAAACAAATCGTCGGTTTCGCGGAACAGCTCAAAACGCTGGAAAACACGCTTCGCAACCCAAAACAGCGCGGGATTTTGGGGGAATTTTTCCTCGAGAATCTGCTCAGCAACGTGCTGCCGCCGTCGAGCTTCCAAATGCAGTATGGGTTTAAGAACGGCGAGGTGGTGGACGCGATCATCCGCGTGAACGACAAAATCATTCCGATCGATGCCAAGTTTTCACTCGAGAACTACAATCGCATTATGGAGGAGCAGGACGATGACAAACGCTCGTCCCTCCAAAAGGATTTTAAAACCGACCTTAAAAAACGGATCGACGAAACCTCCAAGTACGTCCGGCCCGGGGAGGGAACCACCGAGTTCGCCTTCATGTTCATTCCGGCCGACGGGGTGTTTTACAATTTGCTCACCCACCGGGTGGGGGCGCTGGAGGTGAACACCACAGACCTTATCGACTACGCGTTCCGGCAGCATGTGGTCATGGTTTCGCCCATGACCTTTTACGCGTACCTGCAAACGGTGATGCACGCGCTCCGGGCGCTCGCGATTGAGGAATCCGCCAAGGAAATCCAGAAGCGGGTGGGGGATTTGGGACGGCACCTGAACGCCTACCAGGATTACTTCGTCAAAATCGGCACGCATTTGGGAACCACGGTGAATGCCTACAACAACGCGGGCAAGGAACTTGAAAAGGTAGATAAAGATGTCCTAAAAATCACCGAGGGGAAAGTGGAAGGCAAAATCGATGTTCCCGCGATTGAGGGGCCAAAGCCAATGGATGAGATCAAGATTAAGATCAAAGAACCCGCCCGGCGGCTGATCGCGGAATCCGTGGAGAGCTAAACTCATTGCTTTTTGGGCTTGTTTCTGCTATAATTAGCAGATTATTTCAACATGTTCAAAAAAATCCTTCTCGCCTGGGTGCTGATGCTGAATATCCTGGTCATCGTGCCTGCCTATGCTGATCCAGCTCCCGGCTCTGCGCCTGCCCAAGAATCGGATCCCACCCATGCACTCCAGAGCGAGTATTTTATGTTTGACCTGCGGGCGATCACCCATCCGGATGTGAAGGAGGAAAAATACGTGAGAAACGGGATCAATTACCTGTTCCAGCGCGCGGTCACTGTGATGGCGGCTACGATTGGCGGCGCGGCGGTGCTGATGATCACGGTTGGAGGATTTATGATTTTGGCTTCGGCCGGACAGCACAAATGGGTGGAAGTGGGACAGGAAATGATTTTTAAATCCCTGATCGGCCTCGTGTTCGCGTTTGGGGCTTACATCATGGTCCAGGCGGTCGAACTTCTCATCAAAAGCATTTATGGTTCTTAAGTTTTTCCGTTTCACGGCCGGCGTTTTTTTGCTCCTCGCTTTGGGCGGGTTTTCCCTGGGTGCGCTCGCGGATACGCCAGCGGCCGCGCCTGCGCCCACCTCCAATGAAACCAGTACGACCGTTTACAATAAAACCGTCAGCCGCGTTTCGGATTGCAAGAGTGAAGCGTGGGGACCCGGAGGAAATCAAACGTATCGGGAGCCGCTGAACTGTGTGTATCTTGAAGAGCCTATTGGTGGTCGCCCGAATTACGATTTGTTCAAAGTCACTTGTGCTAAACCTGTCGCTCCGGCAGCGCCTGCCGCTCCCGCAAGCCCAGGCGCCAGTGCGCCGGCAGCCGCCACTCCCGCTGCTCCGGTCAAAGGCTGTAATTACGAATTATGGGGCGGGGAAGCGATTACGGGTGATACGCATGGCCCCGTGCAGGCCATTTTGTCTTTCACGCCGGAACGGCGGGGCGAACAGGGCTTTACCCTGCTTTACAGTTATGTCGGCCTGATTTATAAGTATCTTTCCGGCATCATCGTGGGCATGTCCGTGCTTTTTGTGATCATCGGCGGGGTGGAGATCACCACTTCCGGAGGATCCGAGGGGCTGGATAAAGGCAAAAAGCGGATCATCCACGCGCTTGTTGGCATGGTCGTCTGGTTTCTGGCTTCGCTGATTCTTTACACCATCAACCCCACCTTCTTTGCTTATTAAACGCCTGCTTTCCATCGGGGTTTTGGCGCTCCTGAATTTCCAGACGGCGTGGGCCGCGCCTCTGGGGAGCCGCGAAGTGCACCTTTCCACGCCCGTGGGCGGCGATGTGCTGCCCGGCGGGGGATTCGCCGCGTCGGACATCCGCACCAGCTTCATTTTTGCCAAACTCATTCCGTTCATCCTCCGCTATATCATTGGGCTCGGGGCCTCTTTGGCCGTGGTCGCCCTCATCATCGGCGGCTACCAGTTTTTGGCCTCTTACGGCAACACCGAAACCCATCAGAGCGCCATCAAAACCATCCAGTACGCCCTGATCGGCTTGATAGTGATGATGGTGGCCTTTGGCATCGTGACCATCATCACGAATTTTACGTTCTCTTAAAATGAAAAAATTCCTGCTCATCCTTGGCTGTGTATTGCTCCTGGGGCAAGCGCTGGTTCATGCCGACGCTCATGATGATTTTAAAAGTTCGCTCGAGGCGCGGCAGCTCGCGGTCAGCGATGCCTTTGATAAACTGAATACCCGCGTCGACCTCATGGATTCGCGGGATCCCAAAAAAGACGGGGCCAAAGACCTTCTGGGTACCGCGGAGGATGCGGTTAAGGCTTTTAAAGACCTTCCGGCTGGCGATCATATTCAGGTGATCGACGAAGCGAATGATGTTTTTGATGCGAGCCAAGCATTCAAAGATGCCGAGCGCGAAGCCCAGACGGCGATGAACGCGGTGAATCTTTACATTTTCACTCCCGCGCGGCCTGGCGCTGGGGCCGAAGGCAGTGTGCCGCAGGGGGATTTGGTGAAAAATTTTATCCCCCAGGTGATCCGCCAGCTTTTCCGGTTTGTGTCGCTCGCTATTCTGGTCGGCATCATCGTGGCGGCCATCATGCTCATCACGTCTTTCGACAATGAAGAGCGGCACAGCCAGGCCAAAAAAATCCTGATCTTCGCCCTGGTGGGTTTTGTGTTTGTGGCCCTCGCCTTCGCGCTCGTCACCGCCATCACCCACATTGATTTCTTTGCCACCCCCTCCTGAAAATGAAAAAACTTTTTTACACGCTCGCCGGCATTTTGCTTTTATTCCCCCTCACGGTGTCGGAAGCGCTGGGGATCACGCTGGATGACTTCCGCCACCAGGTTTTCCGCCCCTCAAACCTGCCCGCCGGGTCGGCCGTGGATATGTCGGTGGAGGGCAAAGTGAATGGGCTTTTCCAATTCGCCGTGAATTTCATTCTGTACGCCTCGGGCAGTGTGGCGGTGGTGCTCCTCGTCATCGGCGGCATTCGGTACATCACGTCGATCGGCAACCAGGAACGCCTGGAGGGCGCTAAAAAAACCATCATTTACGCCGTCGTCGGCCTCCTCGTCGTCATTCTGGCCTACGCCCTGGTGACCAATGTGATTGATTTGATTTACCGGAGTTCGGTATAATCGAGTTGATTTAATGACTTTATGAAAACTTTTACTGCCGTCGTTCACCGGGAAGGAAAATTTTTTGTTGCTGAATGTCCGGAGATAGGGACGGTGAGCCAGGGTAAAAATGAAAAAGAAGCTTTGGCCAATCTCAAGGAGGCCACCGAACTTTATTTGGAAGAATTTCCATTGACTGATCGCGAGCCTTCTACGGTGAGGAAATTCAGTTTGTCCCATGCCTAAAATACCGCTTATTTCTGGGAAAAAAGCTGTTCAGGTCTTTGAAAGACTCGGTTTTTTGAGCGTGAGACAGCGGGGGAGTCATGTGATCATGAAAAAGCAAACGCCGCATGAAACATTTGGTTGCGCGATCCCCTTACATCGCGAACTGGCCGTAGGAACTTTACGGGGTATTTTGCGTCAGGCCAAGGTCAGTCCGGAAGAATTTGTAAACGCTTTAAGAAAAGTTTTTTGAATTGATGAAAATATGTCCCGTAAAAAACCTCATTTCTCCGACGCCTATCTCGATGATATCCTCGAACGATGCAGGACTGAAAAGCCGGAAATTTTTACCCAAACACTCAGGCAGATGGAAAAAGACAGGGGCGGGAGATATTGTCTGCTCGGGAAAAGCGGATCAAAGCGGGTTTTTTTGGGATGCACACAGATTTTTGAAAAAAACCAAAATCCCCTTGTTCAGTACAATGCCCTGCGACTGGCCAAATTTGCCGTGGATCGTTTTAAATCCCCAGACAGTCATTACGCGGAGCCTTGGGAATTGTATCTGAAAACTATTTTTCATCCGGATGGCCGCGTGCGGGTGGCGGGCGTACAGTTCCTGGATCGTTATTACTTCGGCATCGGGTTTGACTTAGCTCCTTCTTTTTGGCGGCCCCGAAAAAATAAACAGGTGGAGGAGGAGTGGATGGATGCAGTCGGCCGCTTTGTGATTGAAAAGTTTTTTTACCTGCAGGATTTGGAAGAACGGTACATGAACGAACACAAGCGGCTAAGACAGGGTGATCTCCCTGATATGGGAGGACGTCTGCCGTGGGCATCGGATACCCATGATAAATTTCTTAAGAGCATTCGCATGGGAATTGAGGCTCTTACTTTAAGAGGTCCGCTTGAGGAACTGATGCAAAAATACGGTTTTAATGAAAAAACATCCGAGGAGTTCCACGACCTGACGATTTTCGGGCGGTATGAAAAAATCAGCAATCTTCATCTCGGGCTGAAATGAGATACAGAATGCTTGCATGAAAGAATTTATCAGGCTCACGTTTCACGCCATATGAATACAATG
>Ga0209515_10003638_pt1 | contig 21707 bp, 19 predicted proteins | sample Subgroupgradi54m_FD_187454 | JGI IMG/M metagenome (GOLD analysis project Ga0209515, IMG submission 187454) | Subsurface groundwater microbial communities from S. Glens Falls, New York, USA - GMW60B uncontaminated upgradient, 5.4 m (SPAdes)... ... | reverse complement strand
TGGCGCGCTCGTGATCGGTTCGGATCAGGTCGCCGTGTATAACGGCACTATCGTGGGCAAGCCGCACAGCCATGACAAGGCGGTGGAACAGTTGCGTTCCGCTTCCGGCAGGGCCGTCACGCTTTACACCGGGCTCGCGCTGGTCAACGCCGATAACGGACGCGTGCAGCACGAAGTCATCCCCTATCGCGTGACGTTCCGCTCGCTCACCGACGCGCAGATTGAATCTTATCTGCGCAAGGAACAACCCTACTCCTGTGCCGGCAGCGTCAGGTCAGAAGGACTGGGGATTGCGCTGCTGGAAAGATTCGAGGGCGACGATCCGAACACCCTGATCGGATTGCCGCTCATCCGCCTGGTACGGATGCTCGAAAACGAAGGCGTGGAAATAATTTGAATGGACAGGATTTACAGAGTTAATTCTTTAAAGCTTTAAGGAAGCCCTGAATAATTTGATGTAGGGCGCGTCCCACGCGCCATTCTTATCGATCGGTGCGCAGGGCGCACCCTACATTTTTTAATTAATCAGAGGCTCCTTAATCCTGTTGATCCTGTTTTAATCCTGTTAATCCTGTCTATTCCCTTTTTCTCTTTACTTTAGTAACGGTGCGCGGCCGAGAAATTCCGCGCTCATGGTCTGCGCCATGGCCGTGCCGATGCGCCGGGCGAAACGGTCGAACACGTTCTCACGGAAGGTGTAGTCGACGATTTCTTCCGCGCCGATCACCTCGCGCGCCACGAAACTGGTGCTGCCTAGTTCATCCACGAGCCCCAGCTTGACGGCATCGTCGCCGGTCCAGAACAGACCGGAATACATGTCCTGGGTCTCCTTCAACGATTTGCCGCGGCCCTGGCGCACCGTGTCAATAAACTGCCGGTGTATCTGGTCGAGCAGTGCCTGCGCGTGTTTGGCCTCGGCCGCTTTAACCGGCCCGAACGGGTCGAGGAAACCTTTGTGCTCGCCCGAGGTCATGAGACGACGCTCGACGCCGATTTTTTTCATCGTGTCCACGAAACCAAAACCGTTCATCAAGACACCGATCGAACCGACGATGCTCGCCTTGTCGGCGTAGATCTTGTCCGCGGCCGCGACCGCGTAGTAGCAGCCGGAGGCGCACACATCTTCGATCACGGCATACAACGGGGTCTTCGGATACTTCGCGCGCAGCCGCTTGATCTCGTCATTGATATAACCCGACTGGACCGGGCTGCCGCCGGGACTGTTGGCGCGCAGAACGACACCCACAGTGTTGGAGCTCTCAAATGCCGCGCGCAACCCGGAAATGACGTTGTCGGCGCTGGCCTGACTGCTGGCACTGATCTCGCCGTCAAGATCCACCAGCGCCGTGTGGCGCTTGGAAAGTGACTTGCCACTCCAGTTGTCCGACTGGGCCAGGACCAGTATCACCAACAGATAAGCCGCGAAGAAAAACCGGAAGAAAATTTTCCAGCGTCGCGCGCGACGCTGCTCGGTGAGCGAGGCAAACGCCAGGCGATCGAGCAAATCGCGCTCCCAGTTCGGGGAACGTCCCGGCGCGTTCGGGGGCGGCGGGGTCGAGGAATCGTTGTCCGTCATGAAAATAACCTCACGTAACTTCGTCTGAATTTATCAAGTGTATATCATCTCCCGGCTCGAAGCAGACGTCGCCGTTATCCTCGAACACCGGCAGCTTCACCAGCCCCGCCCCGCCGCAGGGACCGCCGACACAAGCACCCGACGTCGGGGCATAACACGCTCCATGTGTTGCGCAAAGCAGATGGGCGCCGAAAGCGTCGAAAAAATCGCCTTCGTTCCAGTCGAGCTCCAGAGAACGATGCGCGCAGCGATTGAGATAGGCATGCACCTTGCCATTGAAACGCACGGCGAAAGCGGGAACCACTTCGCCACGCCTCGATATTTCGAAGCGCACACCGTGACCGCGCTCTACAAGTTCACGGCTGTGACAGATGACGCACCGCCCATCAGCCATGCGTAAACCTCCGTGAACGAATCCAGACAAGCCAGCGGGTCGTGCTCCACCAGCAGCTCGCGCCCGTGCACGCCATAGGTCACGGCAAGGCGATCCATGCCCGCGTGGCGCGCCATCTGCATGTCATAGGTGGTATCGCCCACCATCAGCGCCCGGTCTGCCTCCAGACCGACCTGTTCCAGAATATCTTCCAGCATCCGTGGATGCGGTTTGGAAAACGCTTCGTCGGCGCAACGCGTGGCGCAGAAAAGATGCGCGGTGCCGGTATCGTGCAGTACGCGGTCCAGCCCGCGGCGCGCCTTGCCGGTCGCAATCGCCAACAGGTAACCCTGCGCCGACAAATCTTCCAGACCCGCGCGCACGCCGGGGAACAGCTCCATGCCGGTCTGGTCGAGATGCAGGAAGTGCTGGCGATAACGATCGATCACCTGCGTGCGCATCGTGCGATCGGCCCGCGGCAGCAGCGCCGACACCGCTTCATCCAGCCCCAGGCCGATGATATGGCGGATGGCGTCCTCGCCCGGATCGGGCGCGCCGGCGTCTTCGAGCGCGGCGGCGAAGCAGCGCACGATCTTGGCGATGGAATCCATGAGGGTTCCGTCCCAATCGAAAATGATCAGTTCATGCCTTGGCTTCACGGGACAGGCGTTGCAGCAAAGAAGAAAGTTCGTCGGGAAGTGGGGCTTCCATGTCCATTGTATAACCGGTCAGCGGGTGCGTGAATCTCAGCCGCTGCGCGTGCAGGAACAGGCGCCTGAGCCCCAGCTTGTGCAGGCGGCGATTGAATTCGCGGTCACCATATTTGTCGTCGCCGGCGATCGGATGCCCAAGGTGCGCGGCGTGCACGCGCGCCTGGTGGGTGCGGCCGGTAAGCAGTTGGATCTCCATGAGCGTGGCGGAACCGAAGCGCTGATGCGGAATGAACAAGCTTGCGGATTCCTTGCCGTCCTCAGAGACCTCCACCATGTGCTCGCCGGCGTGCGGCCGGTTCTTTTCCAGCGCCACCGACACCTCGCGCGTCCCGCCGCGCCAGGCTCCTGAGACCAGCGCGAGATAATGCTTTTCCATTTTCCCCTCGCGCAACATCCGGTGCAGCGCCAGCATCGCCGGGCGGGTCTTGGCCAACAGCAGGCAACCCGACGTGTCCCGGTCCAGGCGGTGCGCCAGTTCCAGCGCCGGCGTCTCCGGCCGCAAGCCGCGCAGCGCCTCGATCAGGCCCACGCTGACGCCGCTGCCGCCGTGCACCGCCAGGCCCGCCGGCTTGTTAATGACCATCAGGTCATCGTCCTCATGCAGGATGCGCGGTAACAGCCAGCCAAACCCGTCGGCGATCTTCCCGGGGTCGAGGTCCTTGGCCGGCGACAGGCGCAGAGGCGGTATCCGTACCACGTCTCCCGGCTCCAGACGGTAGTCCGGGCGTGCCCGGCCCTTGTTAATCCGCACCTCGCCTTTGCGCAGGATGCGGTAAATATGGCTGCGGGGGACGCCTTTCAGGGTGGCGATCAGGAAATTGTCGAGCCGCTGGCCGGCGCGGGATTCATCGATTTCGAGGTAACGGACGGCGGGGGACCCAGATTTCGCGGCCTTTTCCATGCTGAAAACCATCATAACAGATTGCTGGGGAACCGCTTCGTTTGCTATAGTGCAAGTGCGTACTTTTGGTGAAATCTCTGATTTTGATACAAGTGCGCGGAACGCAACGGATTTTCGCGCCAGGTAAAAGCCGGCGCGGGCTCTACCGCACCGTTGCCCCCGGCGAAGCGCCGGTCAGCTAAATGCAAAAACGCGACTAGAGCCCAAACAGGGTGACACGCCTCTCCCCTACTTCCTGTAGAGGCGTATGTAGACGCTCCGTTTTGCGAGCACCTGCCGACATCAGCACATGGCAGACGACACGTGTGACAGCCAAAACCTGTCCGCGATGTAATAAAGTCTGAATTGTACATCTGCGCTCTTTAGAACGAAGCGTGGAACCATAGCAGAAGGCCGTCAAACCATGACGGCTTCTGCCGCCCTGTCGGGAGGACGACGTTCCGTCTTGCCGCGCTGTTACCACAGCGCGAGGCGGCGTAGCACGCCAAACCGTGCGTCGGGGAACAACCGATGAAACGTATTCTATTCAACGCAACTCACCCCGAGGAGTTGCGGCTGGCTGTTGTTGACGGTCAGAAACTTCTCGACCTCGACATTGAGTCCTCCACTTATCAGCAGAAGAAAGGCAACATCTACAAGGCCAAGATCACCCGTGTAGAGCCCAGCCTGGAAGCCGCCTTCGTGGATTACGGCTCCGAACGCCAGGGCTTCCTGCCGCTCAAGGAAATTTCCCGCATTTACTTCCAGGGCTACGACGAGCGCACCCCCATGAGTCAGGTGCGCATCAGGGACGTGGTCAAGGAAGGCAATGAAATGATCGTGCAAGTGGACAAGGAAGAGCGCGGCACCAAGGGTGCGGCGCTCACGACCTTTGTCAGCCTCGCCGGTCGTTATCTCGTGCTCATGCCGAACAACCCCCGGGGCGGCGGCATCTCGCGCCGCATCGAGGGCGAGGAACGCGCCGAGCTGCGCGAAGCCATGTCGCAGCTCAAGCTCCCGGACGATTACTCCGTCATCGCCCGCACCGCCGGCATCGGCTGCTCGGCCGAGGAACTGCAGTGGGATCTCGATTACCTGATCAACCTGTGGGACGCCATCTACAAGGCCTCGCAGGAGCGCGCCGCGCCGTTCCTGATCTACCAGGAAAGCAATCTCGTGGTGCGCGCCACCCGCGACTACCTCAAGGCTGACATCGGCGACATCATGGTGGACAACCCGGAAGTCTACGAGCGCATGCAGAAATTCATGCAACAGGTCGCGCCGCAGAACCTGGACAAGCTCAAGCTGTACACGGATGAAACCCCCCTGTTCTCGCGTTACCAGATCGAGCACCAGATCGAATCGGCGTTCTCGCGCGAAGTGCGCCTGGAATCGGGCGGCGCAATCGTGTTCGACAAGACCGAAGCCCTGGTCACCATCGACGTGAACTCGGCGCGCGCCACCAAGGGCGCCGACATCGAGGAGACCGCGCTCAACACCAATCTGGAAGCCGCGGAAGAAATCGCGCGCCAATTGCGCCTGCGCGACCTCGGCGGTCTGATCGTCATCGACTTCATCGACATGACACCCGAGCGCAGCCGGCGCGATGTGGAAAACCGCGTGTTCGAGGCGCTGAAGGTGGACCGCGCCCGCACTCAGGTCGGCCGCATCTCGCGTTTCGGGCTGCTGGAGATGTCGCGCCAGCGCCTGCGTCCTTCGCTCGGTGAATCCTCCAGCCTCATTTGTCCGCGTTGTCTCGGCACCGGTCATATTCGTGGCGTGCAATCCTCGGGGCTTTCGATCCTGCGCATGATCCAGGAAGAGGCCATGAAGGAAAACACCGCGGCGGTGCATGTGCACCTGCCGATGGAGACGGCCACATACCTGCTCAACGAGAAGCGCATGGAGATCACCGCGGTTGAGTCGCGCGTCGGCACACCGATCATGATCATCCCGACCTCGGAACTGGAAACGCCGCACTATCACATCCGCCGCCTGCGTATCGACGAATACGAAGCCGAGGCCGATGTGCCGAGCTACGAGATCGACATCGTCGAGAAGGAAGAAGACGACGAGAGGAAACCCGCCCAACCCGCTCCCACTGCCGCTGAGGCGGAAAAGCCGGTGATTGGACCGCTCACCCATGCCGCGGCAGCGCCCATGGCGACGCCACCGAAGGCCGCGCACGGCGGTGGCGGCATCCTCAAGAAGATCATTACCGGCCTGTTTGGCAAGAAAGAAGAGGAAAAGAAACCGCCGGTCCCGGAAAGCCGCCCGGCGCGCCAGCATCAGCCACAACATCGCGCCCATGGCGGCGGTCACGGTGGACAACGGCCGCATCACCGCCCGCATCAGCAGCAGCGGCACGAACGTCCGTCGCAACCCGAACGCCAGGGCGGCGGTCAGGATCGCAACCGTCCGCGTCCGCCCCAGCCGCCGCAGGCTGCCGGCGTCCCCAATAATGGCCCGAATGTTGAAGGTGGCCAACCGCAACGCGATCGCCCTGCAGGTAGCGGTGGACGGCGTCGGCGACGTGGTCGCGGCCGCGGCCGCGGTCAGGAAGGTCGTCCGCCGCAGGATAGGCAGGATGTCAGTTCACGCAGCAGCACCACCGACATGAATGCGGAAACGCAAAAACCGGTGCGCGATGAAGCACAAAGACCGGTACGTGAAAATTATCCTCCGCAGCAGGAACAACAGGCTCCGCCCGTCACCGCGCCCGCCAGCATGCCGGAGCCGTCTCACGGTGACTCGCCGTCGGCCTCTTCCTGGGAACAACCGATGGAGCATCACGAGGCCTGGAACCCGGCGCCCGCCGACGCCACGCCGCACGAAGATACACGCGGCAACATCAAAAGCGAACCGGCGTCCAAACCGGAACTGATGCAGGTGGAAACCCATCCCGACACGGACAACGGGAACAAGTAGGAAACAGGCTGTCAAAATAGAAGGCCCGCGCAAGCGGGCCTTTTTTATTTGGGTATTTGGAATCCCTTATTGAAACACAGTGGGAATGGCTCTTTTCGACCAAAAGCAGAGGTTCGTGCTTTACCAAAACCGTGGTACGCCCCCCCTTATGCCAAGGCATGATCTATCTATGCAGTAACTGTGATCTGGCCCCAGTTTCTTGTACTTCTATCTGCGGTACACTCGCATCCGCATGACAGCTAAAACAACTCGGAGGGCAGGGGAATTCCTCTCTAAGAGGCGGAAAGTGCCGCGCGACACTACGCAGCGTAATTCCAAGTTGTTTTCACGGTTTACCGTTGTGGACCTGTTCGCTGGCGCCGGCGGAATATCTGAGGGCTTTCGGCAAGCAGGTTTCTCAGTGATCGCCGGGTCTGACAACGATCCGGATGCTGCCGCGACATATGCTCTTAACTTTCCCGAGGCACGTGTCATCACTGGGGACATTCGCGTCGAGAAGATTAAAGAGCAAATCTTGGACGCAGCTAGATCGGCTAGTGTTCTCGTCGGGGGGCCACCATGCCAGGCATTTTCGCAAGTCCGCAACCATACCCGAATGATTAAGGATCCGCGCAACGCTCTTTACCGTGAGTTCGTCGATGTTCTCCGGCGCACGCTGCCCATGGCCTTTGTGATGGAAAACGTTACAGGCATGGATCAAATGGGCATGCGCGAGCAGATAGCCAGTGACCTTGAACTGGACGGTGAATACAGCGTCCTCTCTCAAGTTGTTGATGCCGCCGATTTCGGCGTTCCTCAGACTCGTAAGCGGCTCATTTTTATAGGAGTCCGCACTGCATTCGGGATGACACCGCCAAAGCTCGAAGGGACAGGAGCGACCGAGTCGGCGGCGCTGATTCGCTTCAAGGGCTCGCGGCGCCCCCGATATCAAGTGGTTATTCAAGAGCACATTTTTAGCATGCGGGTCGGCGAGGCACTTTCAGATCTGGAGAACATGAAGGTTGTCACTGCGGCCGATGCAATTTCCGACCTAGCGGGGCTGACCGTAGGGAACCGAAACGACGAAATACCCTATATCGAACTACCCAAGCCTGAAAGCGCGTACCAGCGAGCAATGCGCGTCGGTGCCGGTAAAATTCTAACCAACGTTCAGGTGCCACGAATCAATCCTGACACGAAACTTCGACTTGGCGGCATCCCGCAGGGTGGCAACCACCGAGATCTTCGCAAAGATCTTCTCGAACGGTACATCACTGGCCATAGATGGGGACAAGACAATGGAACGGGTCTCTTGTCGCGACGACACTTCTACGCTTATCGCCGACTCCATCCCAAGATTTGGGCGTGGACACTAAACACGAAGGGAGATTCGGTCTATCACTACAGTCAGCCGCGCGCACTGTCCGTGCGCGAGTTTGCACGGCTTCAGTCGTTTCCCGACCGCTTTATTTTCACAACTGATCCGAGACGCGGCATGATCGAAGGACGGCACGATGGCGGTCCTGCACATTCTCGGTATCGCCAAGCTGGAAACGCAGTGCCACCACTGCTTGCTCAGGCGATCGCACAAAGCTTGCTTGTTGAATTGTTTGCGGCACGCGAACGCGGAATGAGCCGTGCAAAGACGGGCTGACTAGAGTGACCACGACAAAAAACGAAAAATCCGTCACATTCGTCAAGGCGGCGTTCGGCGCCAAGAATCGTAATCGGCTCATCGACTCGTATTTGTCCTCACAAAAAGATAGTGACATCACAGTATCTTTGGCGTGGACGCATGTGTACCGGCTGCTCCTCTGGGCTGACCAGACGACCGGCCTGGCCCATTGCTACGAGAGCGATAAGTGCCAGCCTGGGAAGAATTGGTACTCGCGTTCTCTTGCCTTTCACGATTGGGTTTCGACTGCACTAAAGACATCGCCTGCCACGCTTGCCGAAGATATTGATTGGCTTTTCCGGAAGGCAACAGCGGATTTGGCAATGGAAGTAATGCACAGAGCAGCCAAGGTGGCTGTCACGGCAGAAAAACAGAGGCAACCTTATGAGGCCAAACACTTCCCGAAGCCGGGCGAAGATCCCGAGCTAGTTTCAATCGTAAGGGAAGTCCTCGGGGGATGCATCAGCGAGGAACCATCGCCAGAAAAGTGGCAGCTTCTTGTGCAACGTATCCGGCAGTACCTTTCGCTTGAGAATAAGCGCAAGAATCTTGTCGGCGAGGGATTCGAGGACGTCCTATCTCACGTTATCCAACGCACATGTCGGGCCCCTTCTCTTGAGGTGCACACCCGCCGCCTTCTTCACGAGATTCCAGGTTTCAATCGTGCAAGACGTGGTGAAAAGCCGAACAAAGTCGACATTGCAGTTATTCGCCCAAACATGCGAACGTTAGTGACCGCGAAGTGGAGCGTGCGGGCTGATCGAGAGAAGCAATTTCCCGCGGAGTTCAGTGAATATGTGACCGCGGAATCCGACGGCAAACCGTTCGAGTACGTATTCGTAACCAACGAATTTGACCCTGCACGACTTATGCGGGCGTGCGACAAGTTAGCCGTCAACGCACCGATGTTTACTCATGTGGTGCACATTAGCACCGATGCAATCAAGGCGACGTACGGTTCAGCTCAAGAAGAATCGATGCGCCAAGTAATAGAGCACATCGACAATGGCCGACTAATCAGCTTAGAAAGGTGGCTTACGATTCTCGGCGCGTGAATGTTGGCATCAGGCAAACAGGAGCAGCCATCGCGGCGCAAAGTCAGTCATTTTGGGTTGGAGCTGTTGCGACCTGTATGGCGACCAAAGACGTCCGACCAGCTGCAAGTTATTCGCCGCCGAATGGAGCGGCTCTCTATCGCGCTTGAACGCGAATATGGGACGCCCGATCTGGGCAACCTCGCAGACCCTTTGGACGAGGCAGTTTACATCATCACAACGTACCAGACTGACCTTGAACGCGCGGCAAAAGTATGGGCGAACCTTAAGGCGCGATTCCCGAGCTGGGAGCAAGTGCTCGACGCATCAGTCGCTGATCTTCAGCGCTTGTTAAAACCTGGTGGCTTCCACCGCATCAGAGCGAAGTTGATCCGGCGCTTGCTTTGGGCCGTTCGATCTCGCTGGGGTGAGCTTTCCTTGAATGCGCTCGGAAATATGACTAGCAAAGCTGCGGAGGCTGAACTTAGAGCGCTTCCAGGACTAGACATCAAGGGTGCTCGCTGCGTCCTTATGTATTCGCTGAGGCGGGCCGTATTACCAATCGATTCGAATGCGTTCCGTTTCATGCAGCGTTATGGAGTCATTGCGTCTAACGCGCGTTACAGACGATTAGCCACCCACGACGAGATACAGGAGTTAGTTGCACCCTCGCAACGATACTGTCTTCATGTGAACCTTGTCGCGCATGGACAGAGTACATGCATGCCTCGGAACCCTAAATGCTGTTCATGTCCTGTTCAACGTACTTGCGCGAAGGCTCACCAAAGACTAAAAACGGGCAAGGGATAATGGAGGTTAAAGGGTTAAAGGGGACATTACCCTTATTCATCTGGGTATTTGGAATCCTTGGAGTCCAGCTTGAAAAGTCTAGTAATGCTTCCCCGGCCCTCCTCTTCATTATTGAAACACAGTAGGAATGGCTCTTTTCGACCCAAAGTAGGCATTCAAGAAACCGTCTGGTTTCGCCACGTTAGGCCAAGATTGTGCGTGCACCCACGATATTCTTCAGTCCAAAGACTTTAGAAACTCCACTGCCTCGGCGACCTCGGAAATGACACGGCATCCGTACCGTTTGTCGAGCGCGATATTTTTTGCTGTAACCATCGCGCGTAGCGGCCGCTCGGTAAGAAACGCGTCGCAATAACCCAATGCCGCCGAAGCATGACGGAAGTCGAAGAAGTCATTGGCTTCCAACTGCTGCGACTTGTTCCATCGGACGAATGCATGCAGGCAGGTGTTGATGTGTAAGGTACGCAGTGCGTCCTTGGTAGCGTCCTTCTTGAATGCTGCGATCAGAAGGTTCTTCCATTGCTGCTCCTGGACTCGCCATTCGGCGCTGCCTCGGTTCATTGAGGAGCCGACTGCCTTTCTCGACATCTCGCCAACTATGTCCGCAGCCCTTCCGGCAAACAGATCGATTGCGCCTTGAATTTCCAACGAGTAGGTGTGTTCGAAGCTACGCAATTCGGCTGTATGCTCGGCGTTGCCGTTGTTCAAGCGCGCGGCAAGCGATTCGAAACTCACCAGATCAGCAGGCATTGCCTCGCCGATACGTTCCACCATCTCGGACAGAGGAATGACCCACATATGGTCGAAGAACGCTTTTTGCATTGCAAGTTCTGTCTCCCTGTCAAACTCGGTACACGAGGGATGAACATATCCCAATACGTAACTCAGCTTCGACCACACCAGATGATCGAGCGGGTAAACGCTGTCAGGATTCGCAATTGAGTGGATGAAGTGCGCCAATTCCGTGCCCACTCTTAGCTCGAAAGGAATGATCGTGACACCTTGGCTTAGTTCATCGATAAGGTCTGCAGTGGCCTTCCGTGTGCGTGAATCCCTATGCTTGAAGACTTCGACGAATGTGCTGTCGCTGATTGGACAGATTGCTTTTCCACCTGCTACGAGTTTGCGTAGCAGGTGGAGTAATTCGATCTCCTGAGCAGCCGTACGCAGTCCCGCTGCAACGTCACGCAGAATGATCCAGAACTTCAAGTCGAGGTAGATCGCCTGTTTCTGTTCGAGTGACTGAGCAAGTTCGAGCTGGCGGCGGCGCACATGTTCGTCGATGGATACGTCCGGTGAAGCGCGGTGTTGATCTATGCTCTTGGGCATAAAGGAGCAAACTTGGGTCAGATCACAGATTTGGCGAATATTAGAGATAACCGTGATCTGACCCAATTGTTTCACTCAGTGAAGTTGGCCAAAGCATCTGGCGGTGCACCTGCCTTTTCATTCCACAACTTAATGACCCGTAGAGCGGCATTATAAGACCTTGCAGCGTCGCGCTCGTCGACACTCTCCACCAACGAAGGCTCAATACGGTTCGGTTGTTTCATAAAATCAATTGTTGTCATAAAACCGCCGCCATCTAGCCTTCGTGTTTCGACGGGTGGCATATACGCTTTCGCCGCGGCTTCGCTAAACTTGTAGTGCACCAGCTTGTTGCGAAGACGAAACAGTTCCTTGACCTCTCTAAGTGGCGACTCGTGTGCAGACAGGTCGGTGGACCACTGTTCATTGAATAGCAGTTGTATCTTGGAGTCGACAGACATTGATCGATCTTTCTTCTGAAATTCGTCCAATTTCTCACTGCTTAACGAATTCTCAGCCATTTCATTCGCGAACGCTTCAAGGCAAAGCGACGCAAACATTATGGCAAGAAGCGAGTCCTTGAACTTTGCCTCTCTCTCAGAAACGACTGCGGCATTTTTTGCATGATCCGATGCTTGCCTTAAATAATAGATAACCAACGATACATGGAAGTATCTTATTGCTTCAGAACCATCTAGTTTGGCGGAAAATACAGTGGGCATAGTAGTTATTGCCTAACGATGCTTAAACGACCCATTGACCGATTTTAACGGTAGCTTGCCACACCCGTAACAGCCCTTTGGGCTCTGGCAGGGGTCCTAGTCACGGAGATAAACTGCAACCTTCCGTATAACATACGCCGTATGTCGATAGGCTGTATAACATGAATAAGCAGACGCGGTCGATCTGATGTCCACTCTTGGTCAATAGCGGTCCCTGCTTCCATTCCCCGGCTGCCTTCAACAACGGATTCCGGATATCCTATTTATCGGCGTTACAGGCGTCGTGTGCGCCGGATGTCCCTGAGCAGGCCGCGCGCGGCGTCTTCGATCATGTCCAGCACGCGATCGAAGCCGCTCGGCCCGCCGAAATAGGGATCGGGCACTTCTTCCTCCGGCCGGTCAGCGGCAAACTCCATGAACAAGCGGATGCGCGTTGCATGGCCCGGCGGGCAGATGTCGATCAGATTTTCGAAATTCTCGCGGTCCATGGCCAGGACATAATCGAATCTCTCGATGTCCGCGGCGATGGCCTTGCGCCCGCTCAGGCCGCTGATGTCGATGCCGCGGCGCGCACAGGCTTCCTGGGCGCGCTCATCCGGGGGCTCGCCAATGTGATAGGCATGGGTGCCGGCAGAATCGATCTCGAAGAGATGCTCCAGTTTTTCATCCTGGACCAGCTTACGGAAAACCCCCTCCGCCGTCGGCGAGCGGCAGATGTTACCGAGGCATACGAATAGAACTTTCACCATATAAATTATAATTTCACAGGATTTACAGGATTACTTGAAAAAGTATTTTAGGGAAACTCTGATTAAGTCCCCCTCCCCCTTGAGGGGGGGAGGGTTGGGGTGGGGGTGCATAAGCGCAAATCCTTGATGCTGCTCACCCCCATCCTGTCCTTCCCCCTTCGAGGGGGAAGGGACGTTCTTTTTTGGCGCTTGTCCAAAGGTTCCTTAGCTTTAATCCTGTTAATCCTGTCTATTTACTATTAAAAAATTTTCGCACGCGCTCAAGGTCTTCCGGCGTGTCCACGCCGGCCTCGGGCATCTCACGCGCCTCGTGCACGACAATGCGTTCTCCATGCCATAACACGCGTAACTGCTCCAGTTGCTCCGCCTCCTCCGGCGGGCAAGGCGGCCATGAAGCGTAGCGGCGCACGAAACCGGCGCGGTAGGCGTAGAGGCCGATGTGACGGTATGCCTGGATCGCCACGCCACTTTGCCTGGCCATGACTTCACGTGGCCAGGGAATCGCCGCGCGGCTGAAATAGAGCGCGTACCCCTCGGCGTCGCACACGACCTTGACCACGTTGGGATTCACGAGCGATTCGCGGTCACGTATCGCATGACAGGCGGTAGCTACCATCGCGTCCTTGCGCGCGGCAAGTTTGCCCGCCACTTCACGGATCAGTTCGGGCGGCATCAGCGGCTCGTCGCCCTGCAGGTTGACCACAATTTCGTCCGCGCCAATGGCCTGCTTCTCGATCACCTCGGCGAGCCGGTCGGTGCCGGTACGGTGTTGCGGCGAAGTCATACACACACGCGCACCGAACTTCTCCGCCGCTTGGCGGATGCGCTCGTCGTCGGTGGCGATGGTGATCGCGGCAGCGCCGGTTTTCGCGGCGCATTCGTGGACACGCTGGATCAGCGGTTTACCGGCGACATCCGCGAGCGGCTTGCCCGGGAGGCGGGTCGAGGCGTAACGTGCGGGGATAATGATGTGCATAAGCATTAAAAAGTTTTTTCACCGCAAAGACGCAAAGAAAACCAAGAAAAATAGTTCAGTGAGCTAAGGAATCTCAGATTAAGTCCCCCTCCCCCTTGAGGGGGGAGGGTTGGGGTGGGGGTGCATAAGCGTAAATCCTTGATGCTCACCCCCATCCTGTCCTTCCCCCTTCGAGGGGGAAGGGACGTTCTTTTTTGGCGCTTGTTCAAAGGTTCCCTAAAAGATTTTTTTCTTTACCTGTTCTAATTTTCCTTTGCGTACTTTGCGCCTTTGCGGTGAACTTTACTTCGGCAGTTCTTCTTCCGCCACCTGGCGCGCCTCGTCTTCGAGCATTACCGGGATGTCGTCGCGGATGGGATAAGCTAGCCGGTCCGCCTTGCAGACCAGTTCGGACTTTTTCCGATCGTAAATCAGCGGGCCCTTGCACGACGGGCAGACCAGTATGTCGAGCAATTTCTTATCCACGTTGTTTCTCCTTGAGCCGTTTCCAGACCTCTTCACCCACGCGTGGGTCGGGCCTGGCCTCGATCGCGAGGTACCACATGTTGTCGTCCGCGAACCGCTCGCATTTTACCGCATCTTTCTGCGTCATGATTACCGCCAGACCGTCGCCAAAGCGGACGTCCGGCGCCCGGTAGCGGTAATGATCGGGGAAAGGATGCTCGATGGCCCTAAATCCCAGCCGCCGCAGGTGGGTGAAAAAACGATCCGGATGGCCGATACCGGCCACGGCATGCACGGTTTCTCCCCGAAACGAACCGGCCGAGGCATAGGTGTCCGGCGCATTCACGCGGCACAGGCCGGTTTCCGCCAGTGTCATGCCGACTTCTCCCTGACGCGGCTCTCCGTTGACGACACACAAGCTGACATCGCGCAAGCGGCTCACCGGTTCGCGCAGTGGCCCGGCCGGCAAGCAGCGGCCGTTGCCGAAGCGGCGTACCCCGTCGATCACGGCGATTTCGATGTCGCGCGCCAGGCGCAGGTGTTGCAAACCGTCGTCACTCACGATCACGTCGCAATGATGCTCGCGCACCAGGTGCTGCGCTCCGCGTACGCGGTCCGGGTCCGCCGCCACGGGACAGCGGCTCTGCCGCGCCAGCATCACGGCTTCATCCCCGACGACGTCGGGATCGTAATCCGGCGTGACCACCAGCGGCCAGTCCACCGCGCTGCCGCCGTAACCGCGCAGCACGATGCCGGGACGCTTCCCCTGCTGCCGCAGAAAATCGGCGAGCCAGATCACCAACGGCGTCTTGCCAGTACCACCGACGGTGATGTTGCCCACCACGATAACCGGGACTGGCAACCTGACGGGAGAGAAAATCCGCAGGCGATACAACCCGCGCCGCAAAAACATCAGCAGGCAATAAAGCCAGCTGACGGGTAACAGCAGCAGGCTGATGGGCGTAAACCGGTACCAGTGTTGTTCCAGCCAATGCATCGCCGGTGAGTGAGCTAACCGCCGACGCTGAACTGGATGCGGTACAGCCCGGCATAAACACCGTTTTGCGCCAGCAGTTCCCGGTGCGTGCCGCTCTCGACTACGCGGCCCTGCGCCAGCACCACGATCCGATCCGCATGTTCGACGGTAGAGAGGCGATGCGCGATTACCAGCGTGGTGCGGTTCTCCATGAGCTTCTGCATGGCCGCCTGCACCAGACGCTCGGATTCCGTGTCGAGCGACGAGGTGGCCTCGTCCAGGATCAGGATCGGCGCGTTCTTGTAAATCGCGCGCGCGATGGCGATGCGCTGCCGCTGCCCGCCGGACACTCGCATTCCCCGTTCGCCGACAAGGGCATCCAGGCCCAGCGGCAGTTTCTGCGCGAACTCCAGCACGTGCGCCGCCCGCGCCGCCTGCATCACGCGCTCTTCGTCAATCGGACCTTCGTGGCCGTAGGCGATGTTGTGCCGGATGGTGTCGTCGAACAACAGGGTTTCCTGCCCGACGATGGCGATGTGGCGGCGCAGATCGGCCAACACCAGATCATTTATATTGTTGTCGTCCAGCCGGATCTCACCCTCGTTCACCCGGTAAAACCGCGGCAGCAGACTCGCGGTCGTGGTCTTGCCGCTGCCCGAGGCGCCCACGAGCGCCACCGTCTGCCCGGGCTCGATGGCGAATGAAACGTCCTGCAACGCTTCCGATTCCGCGACCGGATAGCGGAAACCGACATGGCGATACTCGATGCGGCCACGCACCTGGGCCAGCGTGACAGTGCCAGTATCCGTTTCCGCCGGCTCGTCCATCAGCGTAAAAGCGCTGTGCGCCGCCGCGAGTCCAGTCTGGATGGTCTCGTTGATCTTGCTCAAACGTTTGGCTGGATTCATCATCCAGGTAACCGCGGTAATGTAGGAGACAAAGCCGCCGGCGGTGATCTCGCCGGACAGCAGCGCAAAGTAGATCACGAGCGCCAGCGCGATCGCCGCCAGCAGTTGCACAAGGCCCATGCCGACGGCGGACACCATGACCTTGCGCATCGCCTGGCGGCGGTTTTGCTCGTTGACCTCGGTGAAGGCGCGGATTTCGGTCTCGTGGCCGCCGAAGGCCTTGACCACGCGCTGTCCCTCCGTGGCTTCCTGCGTCACCTGCGAAATCTCGCCCATGCTTATCTGGATCTGCCGGCTGGTTTTGCGGAACCGCAGGCTCATGGCGCGCACCAGCAGGCTCGAGATCGGCGCGAGGATGGCGAAAAAGATCGTCAGTTTCCAGTTTAGATAGATCATCCAGGCCGCCATCACCGCGACCGTCAACCCATCGCGCACGATGACAAAAATCGATTCGGTCACGGCCGCGGCGATCTGCTCGACGTCGAAGATGAGTTTGGAAATCAGGCTACCGGAGGCGTTCGTGTCGTAGAAACCGCTCGGCAGGCGCGTCAGGTGCGTGAAAATGACATTGCGGATATCGAAAGTGATGCGCCGGCCTACCCAGCTCACCGAATACTGCGCCACGAAGTTGGCGATGCCGCGCATGAGGAACAGGCCGATGATGAGCGGCGGCACGAGGCGGATCGTGTCCATGTCCTTGCCGACGAAGCCATGATCCACGAGCGGCTTCATCATCGCGGCGAACGCCGCCGATGTGATCGACAACACGATCATGCCGATCGCGGCGATCACCAACTTCCCTTTGTATGGGAGCGCGTAACCCAGCAGGCGGCGGTAAAGCCGCAGGCTGCTGCCGGTGTCGGAAGCCTTACTCACGCGCCGCGGGGCCGGACGGCTGCTGGGTGGCGAAGGTGAGATGAGTGAAGCCGAGGCGGCGCGCCGTGTCCATCACGCGGATCACGGCCTCGTGCGGCGTTTTCGCATCGGCATTGATCACGACCAGCGGGTCCTTGTTGCCGCCCGCGGCGCGCATCAGCGCATTGCGCAACACTTCCGGCGTCGCGTTCAGGAGCTGCTGGTCGGCAATGTAATACTGTCCCTTGGCGTCGATCGTGACGCGCAGCGACGGCAGATTCTCTTTCACCTCGGCCGAGGCCTCGGGCAGGCGGATGCTCAATCGCGATTCGGTGGAAAAACTGGTGGTGACGATCAGGAAGATCAGCGCCATCAGCAGCACGTCGATCAGCGGGATCAGGTTGATCTCGGGTTCCTCTTCGGGCGCGGGACGGAAATTCATGGGTCCCTCCCTCAGTCGCTTTCGCGCTCGCCGTGTAAAATCTCCACCAGCTTCACGGCTTCCTCTTCCATCTCGATCAGCAGATCATTCACGCGTCCGCGGAAGTAGCGGTAGAACAGCAGACTCGGGATCGCCACGCCCAGCCCGGCCGCGGTGTTGATCAACGCCACCGCGATGCCTGCGGCCACGATGGATGGATCGCCCACGCCGTGCTGGCCGATGCCGGAGAACATCTGGATCATGCCGATGACGGTGCCGAACAACCCCAGGAACGGCGAAATCGCGGCGATCGAGCCGAGTGAGCGCAGATAACGCTCCAGTTCCGGCACCACATGCCTCCCGGCGTTTTCGATGGCTTCCTTGATGATTTCACGGTCGTGGTCGCGATTGATCAGGCCCGCCGCCAGAACCTTGCCGAGCGGCGAACTGGCGCGCAGCGCCGCGATTCGCGCCGGCTCGATTTCACTGTCTCCCAGCCATTGTTGCACCTGCGCAAGCAGGGTGGCCGGAACCACGTATTTTTTCTGCAGCGACCACAGGCGCTCGCCGATAATCGCCAGAGCGGCCACGGAACACAGAATGATGGGCCAGATCGTCCAGCCACCCGCCTTGATCAGTTCGAACATGCTGTTATTCCACGGAAAATAGATAAAAAAGTGCGGCTAATGTATCAGACGCGGCGAAAAGCTCAAAGACGGCGCGACGCGTTCAATCCGCGTACCAGTAGCGCCGGTGCTGCTCCCGGTAGGCCGTCGCTTCCAGCCCGGTCGCGCGCAGGCGGAACTCCAGCGCGCCCGAAGCGGGTGAATCGCGCCGGGCAATGTCGCGATCCACGTAGCGCTGTACCACGGCGGAGTTAGGATGACGGTAGCGGCTGCGATATCCGGCGGGGAACAGCACGTAACGCGGGGCAACCGCGTCGATGAACTCGGGCGTGGACGAGGTCTTGCTGCCATGATGCGGCGCCACCAGCACCTGCGAGCGCAACCGTTCGCCCCAGCGCTCGATCAGTTGCCGCTCGGCCCGGGCCTCGATGTCGGCGGGCAGCAACACGCTCCCGAAACGGCTGCGCACCTGCAACACGCAGGAATCGTTGTTGGCGCGGCTGGAACCGATCGCGACCGGATTCATGACGATAAAATCCACGCCATCCCAGCTCCACGCCTGCCCCGACTGGCACAGCCGCGCCGAAGGCGGCAATCGTTCCGGAACACTGCTCAATATTTTCCCGACCGGCAGCGCGCGCAACACCGATTCCGCCCCGCCGATGTGGTCGTTGTCGCCGTGGCTGATCATCAATGTATCCACGCGCCGCACCCCCGCCGCGCGCAGATAAGGCTCGACAACCGCCGCGCCGGTATCGAAAGTACCCAGGCGCGGGCCGGTATCGAACACCAGCGTATGTGTCTGCGTGCGCACCACGGCCGCCAGCCCCTGTCCCACATCGAGCAGCGTGAACCACGCCTCGCCCGCCGCCGGTGCCGGCGGCCGCACGAGAACCAGCGGCAACAACCACACCGCGCCCACCCAGCGCGCCGGCCAGCCACGCGGCGCGAGCAACAGGATCACACCCGCGACGCCGCACAGCAATGCCCACCATGACGGCGCGGGCTGCGTCCACTGGCTGAAGGAAACGTCCGCGAGCCATGTCAACACCTGCCACAGCCCGTGCAGCAACCCGGCGGCGAGTTTGAAAAAATAGCCGGCGAACCAGTCCGGAAACAGGTTCAACATCATTGCACCGCTGAGCGTCAGCGGCACCGCCATCAGGTCGAACACCGGCACCGCGAGCATGTTGGCCAGCGGCGCGACCAGCGACACCTGCTGGAACATCGCCAGCATCAGCGGCAGCATCCCGAGCGCGATCGCCCACTGGATGTATCCCCACTTATATAGAATCGATCTTTGTGCCCGTTCAGCGTGAATCGCGAACACGATCACCGCCACCGCCGCGAACGACAGCCAGAAACCCGCCGCCATGACCGCAAGCGGATCGTACAACAGCACCGCCAGCCCGGCCGCGGCGAGCAGTTGTGACGGCGGAAAACGCCGGCGCAGCAAAATACCGGACATAGCCACCGCCAGCATGATGAGCGCGCGTTGCGTGGGAATCACAAAACCGGCGAGCGCCGCATAGGCGCCCCCGGCGAGCAACGCGCAGATAGCGCCAAACATGGGCGCCGGCAGGCGCAGCACGGTGACGCCGGGCAACGCCCACAGCCGGCGTGCCAGGAAAAAAACAATCCCGGCAACCAGACTGATGTGCAGTCCGGAAATGGCGATCAGATGCAACGTGCCGGTCTGGCGCAGGACTTGCCATTGTTCGTTGCTCACGCCGCGGCCGTCGCCGTTGGCCAGCGCCACGACGATGCCGGCATAGGGATCGTCCGGCAGTTGCGCGCGGATGCGGTCGCCCAGGTCCTGCCGCAGCCGGTCGATGTCATGCCACGCCGAGCTTTCGGCTATCCGCCGCGGGACGATGTCCTCGCGTACATATCCCTTGGCGCGGATGCGGCTGCGAAACAAATGCGCTTCATAATCGAATCCGCCGGGATTCTGATAGCCGTGCGGACGGTTGAGACGCACGAGCAAGCGCCAGGTTTCGCCCGCGCGCGGTTGAAAGGAAAAATCGTGGCTGTTGAGCAGGATTCGTTGCGGAACATGTACCGCCTCGCCGTCACGTTCGGCGCGCGCGACTTCCAGCTCGAAGCGCTGTCCGAACTCCGCTTTCTGCGGAATGTCGGCAATGCGTCCTTCGACGACGAGGTCTTGGCCCTCGAGTTCGCGCGCGAGACTGTCTTGTAGAATCACATCGGCGCGGAAACTCACCCACACGACACCGGCAACGAAGAACAACGGGACGAACCAGGCAGGACGACGCAAGGACAACCACAAGAGCGGCAGGAGCATCAACCCCCACCACAGGGAAGGCAATACGGGCAACTGCTGCACCAGCAGGATGCCCCCTAGGAAGGCAAGCGCGGCGAAGCGGATGGCCAGACTCCTTGGCTGACATTATTATTTCGTAAGACTATACACTAGTGACCCATAGCGAAAAAATTGATCCGGCGTTACCTGCCGGACGCGCACAAGATACGCGCTCACAAACATTTGCGCCTGTTCGGTTAGCTGTGTTGCACGACCCGAATCTCTGGCACCTGAACCGGCGCTCGGTCGCGGGTGCCTTCGCTATAGGGCTGTTCACGGCCTTCGTGGCTGGTGGGTGCCGTTTGCGCCGCCGCCGGCTATTTCGGCATGCGCGCCTTGCGGCGCTGGCACGTGATACGCGAGTGGGAGCGGCGCAAGAAAAAACGTGAGACGTTAGGCGTTAGGAATAAGGAACAAAACTAAGGAACCTCTGATTAATTCAAGAATGTAGGGTGGCGCCCTGCGCACCAATCGATAGACTTTTACACCTCACACATCACGCTTCACTTCCTTCAGCACACCGTCCTCAAGTTTCAGCACGCGGTCCATGCTGGCGGCGAGCACGGGGTCGTGGGTCGCGATGATGAAGCTCGTCTGCAACTCACGATTCAGCTCCAGCATCAGCTCATAAACGTTCTGGGCATTTTCGCGGTCGAGATTGCCGGTCGGCTCGTCCGCCAGCAGGCACAGCGGTTGCGTCACCATGGCGCGCGCCACGGCGGCGCGCTGACGCTCGCCGCCGGAAAGTTCGCTCGGCCGGTGATGCAGGCGGTCCTCGAGTCCGACACGCCGGAGCATGTCCTGCGCCTGCGCCAGCGCCGTATCCGGCCACATGCGGCGTATGAGCAGCGGCATGGCCACGTTCTCCAGTGCCGTGAACTCATTCAGCAGATGATGGAACTGATAGACAAAACCCAGTTTGCCGTTGCGCAACGCGCTGATCTCGGTTTCGTTCAGCTTCGTGATGTCCTGTCCGTCGATTTCCACCTGCCCCGCCGTGGGCCGGTCCAGCCCGCCCAGCAAATGCAGCAGCGTGCTCTTGCCCGAACCCGAGGCGCCGACGATGGCCACGCGCTCGCCCGGTTCGACGCGCAGGTATACGCCCTTCAGCACATGCACGTTAAACGCACCCTCGGCAAAAACCTTCTGCAAGCCGGTGGCGCGCAAGATGTATTTCTTCTCGACCTTCTCCAATTTCTCGACCACCTCGGGCAGCGCGGGCGTGTCGGGCTTTTCCGCGATTTCAACTGCCTCGACCTGCTCCACCTTCGCGACTTTGTCGGTCTTGCCGGTCTTGCCGGATTTTTCAGTGCGCTTGCTCATTCGTAGCGCAACGCCTCGGCCGGCTGCACCTTGGAGGCGCGCCAGGCCGGATAAAGCGCGGAAAGCAGGCCCAGCAGCAGCGAGCATCCCGATACCAGGAATACATCG
>Ga0209515_10003637_pt1 | contig 21708 bp, 30 predicted proteins | sample Subgroupgradi54m_FD_187454 | JGI IMG/M metagenome (GOLD analysis project Ga0209515, IMG submission 187454) | Subsurface groundwater microbial communities from S. Glens Falls, New York, USA - GMW60B uncontaminated upgradient, 5.4 m (SPAdes)... ... | reverse complement strand
CGCAATGGTAAGTTGTCTCTGCAACTTTATCAACGCTCGGCTGACCTTTTCCTGGGTGTTCCATTTAACATTGCTTCGTATTCTCTGCTTACAATTATCCTCGCAAAAATCTTAAAACTTGAGCCAGGAGAATTTATCCACACTTTTGGAGACGTGCATATTTATGAAAAGCATATTGAACAAATGAAAGAGCAGATAAAAAGAAAACCAAAGCCATTTCCGCAGGTCAAACTTGTCGGCAAGATGAATAAACTTGAAGACTTTACTCCAGACAAAGTAGTTCTAGAAAACTATAATCCTGATGCAACAATAAAAGCAGACTTAGTAGTCGCCGGGGGATTATATGAAGGGAAGAAAAAATGAATAAACCCATAATCAGCATGATTGCAGCGATCGGCAATAAAAGAGAATTGGGACGAGACAATCAACTTTTATTTAGTATTCCTGGAGATATGGAGCGGTTTAGAAGGATAACTCGCGGGCATCCTGTAATTATGGGAAGAAAAACGGCAGAGCACTTGGTGGAGTTTTATACAAAAGGCCCGCTTCCTAAGAGGCAAAATATCGTTATAACGCGCGACCCAAATTATTCGCTTGAAGGATTTATTATTGTAGCCTCTCTTGAAGAGGCAATTGAAAAGGCATCGGAGTTTGATCAGGGTGAAATTTTTATAATCGGCGGCGCCCAGATTTACTCATTAGGAATGGAGTTTGCGGACAAACTTTATTTAACAGTTGTAGATAGGGAAGTTGCGGATGCTGACGCATTTTTTCCAGATTACTCGGAGTTTAAGAAGGTAGTCTATCGGGAGTCGGTTTCAGAAAACGGCTACAACTACGAATTCATTGACCTTGTAAGATAAGCCGTTGTATACTAAGTTTACGATGAGTGCACTCAAAAATACAGATCCTCAGGTTTTTGAATTTATAAAAGAAGAAGAAAAAAGACAGCAGGAAGTTTTGGAAATGATTCCCTCGGAAAACTACACATCGGCCGCAGTTATGGAAGCCCTCGGAAGCGTCCTCACGAATAAATACTCGGAAGGATATCCCAAGAAAAGATACTATCAGGGAAATAAAGTTATTGACCATGTGGAAATTATTGCCCAGGAGCGGGCGCAGGCACTTTTTGGCGTACCGCATGCAAATGTGCAGCCGTATTCGGGAAGTCCGGCAAACGCGGAGATTTATTTGGCACTTTTAGAGCCTTTAAAAGATAAAATTATGGGTTTATCTTTGGCTTTCGGCGGACATTTAACGCATGGCGCCGCGGTTTCTTTTTCCGGTAAATATTTTAAAACTGTAGCGTACGCGTTAAATGAGCAGGGACTTTTGGATTACGATCAAATCTTGGAGATTGCAAAAAGCGAAAAGCCAAGAATTATAGTTTGTGGCGCAACGGCGTATCCTAGAATAATTGACTTTAAAAAATTCGGACAAATCGCGGATGAGGTTGGTGCATATTTGCTCGCCGATATTTCCCACATAGCAGGTTTAATAGTTGCCGGAGTTCATCCGTCACCTGAGCCCTATGTGGATATAATTATGACTACAACGCACAAGACTTTGCGCGGACCACGGGGGGCTATGATTATGGTGACGCAAAAAGGTTTGGGAAAAGACCCAGAACTTGCAGATAAGATTGATAAGGCAGTCTTTCCAGGTTTGCAGGGAGGACCGCATGACAATCAGACTGCGGCCATTGCGGTTGCACTTTTAGAAGCATCGACACCCGAATTTAAAAAATATGGGCAGCAGGTTGTAAAAAATGCAAAGGTTTTGGCGGATGAACTTAAAAACTTCGGATTCAATTTGATAAGCGGAGGAACAGACAATCACTTACTTCTAATCGACTTGTCAAACAAAAAAGTTAATGGAGCGGTTGCCGCTTATGCTTTGGAAGTTGCAGGAATTGTTGTTAATAAAAACGCTGTGCCAAACGACCAGCAACCGCCGTTTTATCCGTCCGGCATCCGGCTTGGTACTCCGGCATTAACTACACGAGGAATGAAGGAAAAAGAAATGGTAAAAATAGCAGCGTGGATAAATGCAGTCGTGGAGCAGGTTCATGGAGAGCAGGTTCCGGATACCAAAGAAGCCCGCTCTGCATTTTGGAAGATATTTAGAACAAAAGCCAAAGAAAATGAAAGCCTACTCAAAATCGCAGAAGAAGTAAAACAATTCTGCTCAAAATTCCCCTTACCTTAGCCTGCTTTTCCCGTGTTCTCTTGGTTTTGTTATTGTTTCGCGGCGGGATGTCTTCCTTTCCATGGACTTGGCCTTCCCTTCTTTGCTTGGCTTATTTTTGCTCTGGTTTCGGCCGGGATCGCGCTATGTAATGTTTCATCGAGTGGATACCTTATTTGGATATCTAGAGAGTTAGTTCTCCATAGAGTGCGGATGGCTCTTTGAACGGTTTGATATGCATTAGGGATCGTAGTGTCAAATTGTTCTGACAGTGCCCTATATGTTGCGCCTTGAGAACGGGCTGTCACCATACTTCTGCTTTTTTCACTCCTAAGTAGATTAAAACTATCTGGTGTTTGAGATACTTCAATAAGGAATCTTTCTTGCAAGGATTTTTGAGCTAGCCCTTCTGGTGCATTTGGGAATTGAACTTGTCGCAGCTCTAATTGAACCATATAACAAATTATATTGAAATGGGGAGCAAATGTCAATTAACTATAGGTTGGTTGTTTTTCTGCTTCGGTTTTGCTATAATTATCAAATCACGCACGCTTGGATTAAATAATCTTTGTAAAAAATTACCAAGCGGAGGAAAGCCCTCCTACGTTCCGCATTGCAGAACTACGAAGGGTAAAGATTATGAGAGAAATTACACTTGAAGAATTATTAGCTGCCGGTTGTCATTTTGGACATCAGGTAACGCGCCAAAACCCCAAAGCACGCGATTTTGTTTTTGAAGCCCGCGACGGAATCCACATTATTGATTTGGTAAAAACCAAAGAGGGACTTGAAGAAGCAGCTAGCTTTGTTAAAGATTTGGCTTCAAAAGCAGACACCAGCATGGTTATTGTGGGTACAAAAAGACAAGCCCAGCCGGTTGTTATTGAACAAGTCAAGAAAGCTGAAGAGGTAGGCGCGGGGGATGGACTTTTTTCTGTTACAAATCGTTGGATTGGCGGAATCTTGACAAACTTCTCCGAAGTTTCCAAAAATTTTGTGAAACTAAAAGAAATTGAAGAAAAACTCCAAAATGAAGAGGAAAGGTCAAAGTATACCAAGAAAGAAATAGGCGACTGGGGAAAAGAAAAGATAAAACTTGAAAGTTTTTATGGCGGGATTGCAAAAATGAAAAAAACCCCTGACGCGCTTTTTATAATTGATTCGCATTTAGAAGATTTAGCTGTTAGGGAAGCTAAGGTAATGAACGTCAAAACTGTTGCAGTTGTTGATACAAATTCTGACCCTGAACCAATTGATTACCCGATTCCTGCAAATGATGATGCGTTGGGTAGCGTGGAGCTGATTGTAAGTTATATAATGGATGCGTGGATTGAAGGCCGAAAGGAACAAAAGATCAATGCTGCAAAGGCGGCGGTTCAGGCAGAAAAAGACAAAGTAAAGGAAGATAAAAAGGCAGCTGCCGCAGAGGAAAAGGCAAAAGCCAAAGCAACGCCTAAAGCAAAGAAAGTAAAAGTAATTAAAAAGGAAAAAGAGTAGTTTTGTCTCGAAATAAATTATTATGAGTAAAGCAGACGTTACACTTCTTAAAAAACTCCGCGAGGAAACGGGGGCAGGGATTGCAGATTGCAGAATGGCGCTTGAAGAAAGTGACAATGATTACAAAAAGGCCTTGGAGTGGCTTAAAAAGCACGGAATTGAGAAGGCTTCAAAAAAAGGCGACAGGGAAACCTCGCAAGGAATTATTGAAGCATACATTCATGGAAACGGACGCGTTGGCGCAATTGTCGAACTGCTTTGTGAGACAGACTTTGTTGCAAGAACAGACGAATTTAAAAATCTGGCGCATGAAATTGCCATGCAGGTGGCCGCAATGAATCCCCAAAATCTCGAAACGCTCCTTGGTCAAGAATACATCCGCGACTCGTCCCTCACAATTGAAAAACTCATAAAATCTGCAATTGGAAAACTCGGCGAAAACATCGTAATTAAAAGATTTAAGGTTTTTGAAATAGGAAAAGAGTAGTCCCCGGCATTGCCAATTTCTACTTTTTCTGTTAATCTTTCCCTATGGATCCGGTAGTCAGTGAGAAGATGAAAAAGGTTTTGGATATCTTGCATGCTGACTTGTCCTCTGTTAGAACCGGACGCGCCGCGCCTTCACTTGTTGAAAACATTGTAATCTCGGCTTACGGCGGAAGTGCCCGGCTTAAAGTAATGGAACTTGCAACAATTTCTGCATCTGACACGCAGACTCTTACGGTTACCCCATTTGATGGTTCAATAATAGGAGAGATTCAAAAAGGAATAATTGAAGCGGGTGCCGGACTTAATCCGGTAATAGATAACCAACTTATAAGAATTGCAATTCCTCAACTTTCTGAAGAGAGAAGGCAAGAGCTTATAAAACTTATGAAGCAGAAACTTGAAAACGGCAAAGTTATGGTGCGGCAGGTAAGGCATGAGGCAATGGAGGAGGTTAAAAAGAAGAACAATGATAAGACAATCGGGGAAGATGAGCTGGTAAGGCTTGAGAAAGAAATTCAAAAAGTAACGGATGACAATATTTCCCAGATTGAAGAAATGGGAAGACGCAAAGAAGAAGAATTGATGCAAATATAACTCCATGTTTATAACTGTTCTTATTTTTCTGCTCATTTTGACAGTCCTGGTTTTAATTCACGAACTTGGACATTTTTTTGTTGCCAAAAAGTTGGGAATTAAGGTTGAAGAGTTTGGAGTTGGGATTCCGCCAAGGGCTTTTGGCATAAAATGGAGAGAAACAATTTATTCCATAAACTGGCTTCCAATTGGCGGATTTGTAAAGCTTTACGGAGAAGATCAAGCGGGGGCAGGCAAAATAAGGATTAAGGATGAAGGATTGAGGATTAAAGATAAGAGCCGGGCATTTTTTGCAAGACCCCCATGGCAGAAAGCTCTAGTTGTAATTTCCGGAGTTGTGATGAATTTTTTGCTTGCGGTTGTAATTTTTTCTTATCTTTACGCGGCCGCTGGCGTACCGGTTCCCGGAGATAGAGTGACAGTCGGCAATGTTGTTGCGTCTTCTCCTGCAATGCAGGCGGGACTTTTCTCTGGCGATATTATTAAGTCGGTTAATAATATTTCCATAACAAGCTCCCAGCAGCTTACCGATTTTACGCAAAAACACTTAGGAGAAAAGCTGTCTTTAATTATTGAAAGAAACGGGAAGACGCAGTCTGTAGAAGTTACTCCGCGGAAAAATTATCCGGTCGGACAAGGACCAATGGGTGTAAGTATTGGAGTTAATACGGTTCTTAAAAAATACCCATGGTACCAAGCGCCGGTTGTGGGAACAATAGAAGCAACCAGGACTTCATGGATGATTGCTTCAAGTTTGGGAAAAATGGTTTTTGATTTGGTTACAAAAGCACAAGCGCCCCAAGGAGTTGCGGGGCCTGTAGGAATTGCGCAGCTTACGGGACAATTTATTCAGATAGGTCCGTTTGCGGTTTTGTCTTTGGTTTCGCTTCTTTCTTTAAACCTGGCAATTCTAAATATTTTGCCAATTCCGGCACTGGACGGGGGACGATTATTTTTTATCTTGATAGAAATGGTGACACGCAAAAAGGTAAGCCAAAAATATGAGAATTATGCACACGCTATAGGAATGGCAGTTCTTCTCACGCTTATTGCTCTTATTACTTTACACGACATCCTGAGGATTATCAGCGGCCAACCCCTACTTCCAAAGTAGGCTAATTTCTTGTCTCTAAAAATATATCAGGCCTGTCTATCTTAGACCTTGTTATCGTTACCGCGTCAGACTTAGACATTGTGAGGGCAATAATAGATATTAAGTCAGCTTGTCTTTCTGCGGGTATAACTTCTCCGGCATTCTCAAAACCGAATCTATGCTGTCTTGGCCCTTTCTTATGCAAATGGTCACTCTGTAGCCCGGGTTAAAAATGTTTTCTTGAGTAAGGCCAGCTAATTCCTCAAATGTTGATCTTCTAGGATTTATAATAGAGGTAACCGATTCGTAAGCCTCAAAGTCTCCGCTTGGTTGCTTTTCTTCCATTGCCATAAGAAAAGATTATACAAGATTTTTTTGGAAAGTGCTATCCATAAAAATGGGACAATCACCACAAGTCTCAAGTAATACCATCTTGCCCCCCATGACGCACCTGCTATAATAGTCTTATGCGAGAGACTCTCTCAGTCAAGTTGATCTTGAAGCGGCAAAAAAAGAACAGGAAAGACAAGAAGCTTAACCAGACCATCAGAAAAGGGAAAGTCAAGAAGAACTATTTTTACAATCTTCTCAAAAAATCTCTTTTACCCTAGTGCATACCAGCCTTAATTGAATTCATAATTGCCGTTAGTTGTTCCGCACTTTGAGCACTTGCTTGAAGTTGAGCCCTAAAGCTTATACATTTATTTCGAGCCTCCTCAATAGTATTTCCCCACTCCATAAGGCTAGAGTCCAAGGAAACAAGACATGGAACTTTATATTCAGCGCTTGAAGTTTGAAATTGAAGACTAACAACGACACTCATTGCGATAAGTCCTCCTACTATTGCTATGGCAATAAAAATTAAACGCATACAAAAAGCTCTAGCCAGTAGCCTTTCGGCCCATATAGGTTTCCCCACACGACGTTAGCACATCTCTGACTAGAGCTTTCTAATGCTAACGCTTTTTAGTCATGACCCGAAGGTTTTAGACGATTAAGAGCAGTATATCACAGAGGAGAATTTATTGGTATAATATTCAGTTGTGGGCGTGCTCGCTGGGGCGGTGTCGGGTCTTCTAAATCTGGCTTCGGGAGTTCAATTCTCCTCACGTCCACAAACACTACTTGACAAAACCTGTTTTATTTGATAAGCTTTTACACAGAAGACCCGATAGCACCACAATAAGTGTTGTCAGTCAAAAGGCCGCCGCAAGGCGGTTTTTTGTTGGTTGAGAAGGTTTAACAACTTTCACTTCCGCCACTTGCCGTAACAAGATCTCGAACATCTGTTCCCCATGTTTACGGTGATTGTAACGCCATTCGAACTCGTTAAGGTACTTCTGTAGATGCTGGTGCGAGACCTTGTGATAAGTCCCGCTTATGCTTCTTTTTAACATTCCCCAGCCAGACTCCACCGTCTGCGTGTGGACATTTCCTCGGACGAACTCCCTCTGATGGGTGACAAACTGGTGGTTGTACCCGAGGTATTTCTTGAGCCCCTGATATGATATGTTGTGGTCGGTCATGACATTAGCGTCCCTTCCGACATTTTTCTTTATTTCCTCCCAGATGGAGTATCGTGAGTTGTCGACGATGTGCCTCAATCTGGCCTTTCCCTTCCTTTCGACCATGCCAAGGACAACCTCATACTGTTTTTCTGGGATGACCTTGTACGGGCGCCACCATCCGACATAACCTTCGTCTATCTCGACTGTTCCATTTAACAGATCCTTTTCATCCTCTCCCATCAAGGATCTTATCTTATGGAGAACCCTCCACGCGGTTTTGTAGTTAACCCTAAGTTGCCTTTTTAGCTGTGCGGCTGAGATCCCACAACGGGTCGTCGTCATGACGAAGATGGCGAAGAACCAGTCCTGGAGGGAGATGTGCGAGTTCTCGAAGGGGGTTCCAACCAAGGGGGAGACCTGCCATCCACATGAACAGGCGTACGTTGTGCGGGATTTGACTTTGTAGAACTTTGTTATCGTCTTGCAGCTTTTGCAGAAGATGCCGTTAGGATAACGAAGATCTTTAATAAATTCCAGGCAGGTATCGTTGTCTTTGAACTTCTCAAAGAAAGCGGACAGGCTATAAGCCTCTACCATGAGACGGAGTATATCAGAGCATATCAGGTAAAGTAAAGCCTACTTGAGAGAGATGGTTATTGACCTAAAAATGGATATTGACAGAAATAAATTTATGGTCTATATTAGATTTAATATAAAGCGTTTGAGTTTGGTTTCCTGCCAAACAAGCTGATTGTGATAAGCAATACGGAAGCTTAACCGTAAAATAGAGATTCGAGGCTTAGTCTAGTTTAGATTGAGCGAAACAAGGTGGTACCACGAATACACTTCGTCCTTGCAAGGAGAGGTGTTTTTTTATGGCAACAATAGATGATTTTGATAAACTAGATATTAGAGTTGGGAAAATTGTAAAAATTGAGGATTTTCCTGAGGCCAGAAAACCAACCTATAAACTCTGGATAGATTTCGGTGGAGAATTGGGTACAAAAACTTCGAGTGCCCAAATTGTTAAACATCAAACCAAAGAGGAGCTATTAAACAATTTAGTTATTTGTGTTGTTAATTTTCCGCCTAGACAAGTTGGAGCATTCGTCTCTGAAGTTTTAACATTGGGTGCTCCAGATGGAACAGAAGATTCCAGCAACTGGATAATTTTACGACCTATTAAAGATGCACCGATTGGAGGTATAATTAAATAATGAGATATTCAAAATTATTTCCCAAGACTTTAAAAGAAGCTCCAAGAGATGAGGTTGCGGTAAATGCCAAATATCTCCTTCGGGGCGGATTTATAGATAAATTAATGGCGGGTTCTTATTCGCTTTTACCGCTGGGTCGCAGGGTTGAACAAAAAATTGAGCAAATAGTAAGAGAAGAAATGAATAAAACCGGCGCGCAGGAAATCCTCATGCCGCTTCTCCATCCAAAAGAAATCTGGAATGAGACAGGACGTTGGGATAAGGCACACGAGGTTATGTATAAACTTAAAAAAAGTGAAAAGGAATTTGCGCTTTCTTTTACTCATGAGGAAATTCTTCTTGACGTAGCACGAAAACATCTGTCTACATACCGTGACCTTCCAATTCTTCTTTATCACTTTTCAACAAAATTTAGGAGCGAACTCCGGGCAAAATCGGGGATTCTAAGGGGGCGTGAATTCTTGATGAAAGATTTATATAGTCTTCATGCAACTGAAGAGGGAATGAATAAATATTACGAAGAAGTAAAGGGCGTATATCTTAAAATCTTCAAAAGATTAGGTCTTGACGCTATTGTAACAGAGGCTGCCGGAGGAGTATTTACGGATTCAGTAACTCACGAATTTCAAGTTATCTCGGAAGCCGGAGAAGATGAAATTATTTATTGTCCGGGCGGAGATTTTTCCCAAAATACGGAAATTGCAAAAGTAAAAGAAGGAAAAGAGTGTGATTTGGGGCACGGACCTTTGAAAAAAGCAAAAGCAATAGAAGTTGGGAATATTTTCCGCTACGGCACTGATTACAGTCAAAAAATGAATGTTTCTTTTACTGACTCATCAGGCAAGAAACAGTTTGCGTGGTTTGGGGCATATGGGATTGGAATTACACGAATGATAGGCGTTTTGGTTGAGATGTTTCATGATGATAAGGGGATTATTTGGCCTAAAGAAGTCTCTCCGTTTGATATTCATATGGTTCATATCGAAGACGCAGAAAGTGAGCCATGGGCAAAAGAAGTTTATGAGAAATTAACCGAAGCTGGCATTGAAGTGCTTTGGGATGACAGAGAAGCGGCCACTGCCGGACAAAAATTTGCAGATGCGGATTTGATAGGAATCCCTGTTCGTCTAGTTGTATCTAAGAAGGTTGGGAAAGGAAAAGTGGAGATTAAAAAAAGAAACGAAACAGAATCAAAAATAATGGGAGTTAAGGATGTTCTGACCTATTTCTGCAAATGCGACGATTGTGAATGTACAGACTGTTTAGAAAAGTAAGCTAAGGTAAGAAGGGAAGTTTTATATTGAAAACCTTAACCCAGATAAGCGTGTAGACTAGAAAAAATACAGTCATCCCCAGAACCACAATAACGGGTGAAACTTTTCCTGCTTTTTTCTTTGAACTAAATACCTGCGAATTTGCGCTGTCTATTTGGGCTGTCTGTTGCGGAACGACGACAACCTTTTGTGGTTCAGATTGCGGTTCCGGTTGTGTGGTCTCGTCTGTAGGATTTGTTTCGGCGGGATTTACATTTGGCGTTTGCTCAGCGGGCATTTCGGGCTGTGGTTGAACAGGAGTTGGCGGGACAATTGGTGGTGGAGTAGCTGCTGACGGAGGCCCGCCTTGACTGCCGTCAGGCGAGGCAGGTGCCGCGACTGTTGGCATGCCGGATGGTGGAGTTTGCACAAGTGGTTTGACAGAAGGCGGGGGAACTGGCGTATTCATCACACGATTAAATGTCTCTTGGAGTTTTGGGTCAAGTTTTGCGAGTTGAGGGTCCATGGGAATAATAATATAGTCTTTTATTTTGGGATTTTTGTCAAGCCTTTACTGTTTTTCTTTTCTCCGCGAAAAGAAACAAAAGCTCTCGTCACAAGTTTTGCTCCAGGCTTTCGAATCTCACTCGCTCAACGGGGGAAAGTGGCCCCCTCCGCGATCATCACTTCGTGTTGACTCGGACCTCCCCCTGTTTCGCTCCTTCGATTCTCAAGAATTACACAAAAAGTGACGAAGTCAATGCATTATATGTATAATATAGTGTATGAAAGTTGTTGTTACTCATAGCTCGCCGGATATGGACGCCATTACATCTGTCTGGCTTATAAAAAGATTTTTGCCCGGTTGGGAAAATGCCCAAGTGAAATTTGTGCCGGCGGGGGAAAGACTCGATTCGAGCAGAAACAAAGAAGAAGTCATAGAAACAATTGGAGAGAACGAAGTAATTCATGTTGATACCGGTTTGGGCCCACTGGACCATCATCAAATTCAGTCTGACCAAGTCTGCGGAGCAAGTCTAACTTGGGATTATGTCTTGAAAGAAAGTTCGGATTTTAAAGATCAGGACTCGGACAAAGTTAAAACTAAAATAGAGGCAATTTCAAGAATGGTAAAAGTTATCGTAGACATAGACCATTTCAAAGAAGTTTTTTGGAAAGATGCAATGGCCGACTATCACGAATTTTCCCTGGTCAATATTTTAGACGGACTAAAACTTAAAAAACCCGGCGATGATCAATTTTATGTTGATTTTGTAAGTAACTGCCTGGATGCATTGCTTCATGAATTTGAAAACAGGATTTGGGCAGAGAAGGAAATAAAAGAGAATGGAAAAGAATTTAAAACGCGCTTTGGCAAAAGCATCGGATTTGAAACTTTAAATGACACGGTCATAAAACTTTCTCAAAAAATGGGATACGTTTTGGTTGTCCGCAAAGACCCTAGAAAAGGGTATGTGAGAATAAAAGCAAATCCGGATTCAGACATCGATTTAACTTTAGCTTATGAGCAATTTAAAAAAATTGACCCAAACGCTACCTGGTTTTTGCACGTTTCTAAAAGAATGTTACTCAACGGTTCTGTAAAAAATCCCAAAATGCGACCAACATCACTTTCTCTCGAAAAAATAATAAACATTCTTGAGAAAGTTTGATTGTTGATTATAGATTATTGATTGTTTGAAAATAATAAATAATAAACTATAAATAATAAATTTTTATGAAAAATTGTATTTTTTGTAAAATTGCCCGCCATGAAATTCCAAAAGAATTCGGCTACGAAGACAAGGATGTTATGGTTTTTGATGACATAAATCCCATGAAGCCGATTCATATTTTGATAGTCCCCAAAAAACACATAAAAGAATTTAATGAACTTGATGATCCCAAGCTTTGGGAGAAAATCCGTCAAGTCGCAAAACTTATGGTGGAGAAGAAAAAGCTCAAAAATAAAGGCTACCGTATTACTTTATTTGCAGGCGGTGCGCAAACAGTCGACCACATGCATGTCCACATAACCGGCCCTCTGGGCAAATCCGCCCAAATGTAGTAGCTTGGAAGTATTACTGAGATTGGGCTGGAGGGTTACTAGGCCTGAAAGATGCTTCAAAATCACTTCGTACTAGTCCATTGAAAGCCCCTTCATATAATGCATTCATTCTGTAATGCTTTTCAGCTGGTGGAAGATTACTGCTATTTAAGGAATCTACAAAAGTTGCTGCGCCGTGCGATCTCAGGAAACTTTCAATAGTTTCAAATGGAGTAGCATCTTCAGGAACTGTATGTTGTACGATGTTTTGGGGATTCTCGTCAATAATTCCTATGTCAATCAATTTTTCCCTGAACTGGGTTACATCGTCTTCAGTCCATGGCTTTGTTTCTTGAGTTTGTTTCGCTGCTCTTGCCATCTCCAATCTAGTAGGCTTATGAGTTTCTGTCTGGTTGGCAGTCTGTTGTGGCTGTGGTGGTAAGTCTCCTGTTCCTGGTCCGTCTGGCATACTATTAAAATAACTTATTCATAAACCATTGTCAAGTTTGTTTTGCAGCTTTCGGAACTGGCAAAGAAGTACTATAATAGGAAAGAAGAGCTGTCCGTCCTGAACTTGCCGTTCGCCTTTTCAGAACTATTCGTTCACGGCTCACGGAGCGTTTTCAGGAGGACTTAAGAAATTCTAAAACTCACACAGAGTTCGTTAAGAATTTCTAAAGGAGGTGTTTTTAATTTATGGTAGTTGTTAAAAAAATGCCGGGTGAAAGTGATGAATCACTTATCCGCAAATTTTCAAAAAAAGTATTAAACGAAGGTATAATTCAGGAAGCAAAAAGGCGAGAATTTTATCTTAAGCCCTCACTTGCCCGGAAACAAAAGCAGGAGGATGCTAGACGCGTTAAGAAAGTCTGGCTTTAATCTATGGCCGATATCAACGTTCCTATTTTTGTTGAAAGCAGGTATAAAGTCAGCAGGAAAAGAATAAAAAATACCATTTCCTCCCTGCTGGATAAGCATGAAGTTAGGGGACAGATTGAAGTTTCCGTTGCAATTGTAGGGGATAGAAAGATGCGGGAGCTTTCCAGGAAATACAAAGGGGAAGACAAGACAAGAAATATTTTATCTTTTTCTATGGCAGAAGGTGGCCCGGTTGTAATGCCCAAAGCAGATACATTAATGCTTGGCGATATAGTGCTTTCATATCCTGAAGTTATTAAAGATGCGTCCAGAGATGAAGTTTTAGTGGATGACAAGGTAGATGAGCTTGTTAAGCACGGACTAGAACACTTACTCGGGTTACACCACGAGTAAAAGGAAATAGACAATGGAATATAGAAAATAGAGGGTAGTATTTGAGAATGGAAAGTTGATAGTAGACTTTTGTTTCTAATTTCTATACTCTATCTTCAAAATTACTATCATCTACGTTCTATCATCTATCGTCAAAAAATAACCATGGTTTTTTACAGAAAATACAGACCCGCAACAATTGAAGAATTAGACAGCGAGCAGGTTCGCAATAAGTTATCCTCGATTCTTACCGCAAAAGAACTTTCCCACGCATTTTTATTTACAGGACCCAAAGGTTTGGGAAAAACTTCAACCGCCCGGATTATTGCAAAAATTGTTAACTGCGAAAATAAAAAGGGACTGGAACCATGCAATAAATGTGACCAGTGTAAGTCAATTGCCGAGGGACGAAATTTTGACGTTTTGGAAATTGATGCAGCGTCAAATAGAGGAATAGATGAGATAAGGGATTTGCGGGAGAAAATAAGGCTTTCGCCAATGAAGGCCAAAATGAAAGCTTACATAATTGATGAGGTACACATGTTAACGGCCGAGGCTTTTGACGCGCTTTTAAAAACTTTGGAAGAACCCCCGACTCACGCACTTTTTATACTCTGTACTACAGAGCCGCATAAAGTTCCGCCAACTATAGTTTCACGCTGCGTGCATATAACTTTTAATAAAGCAACGCCACGGGAGTTAGTTAGAACTTTTGAGAGAGTTGCAAAGGGCGAAAAGTTAAATATTGACCCGCATGTTTTAGAAGAAATTGCAAGTATGTCCGACGGAAGTTTTAGAGACGGGACAAAAATCCTTGAAGAGTTGGCGATTACTGCAAACGGAAAAAAGATAACAAAAGAACTTCTTGAAGCGACGTACAAAAATTCAAGCCTTGCAATTATTATAGAGAAACTTTTAAAGGCGTTGTCGGAAAAGGATGTAAAAGAAGCGCTAACGCTTCTGGGAAAGGTGCAGGAGCAGGGAATTGATATAAAGTATTTTACAGACCAGTTTATTGAAGCGCTTCATAAAGTTCTTCTTTTCCAATTTAAGGTAACTCAATCTGCGCCGGCGGCCGGATTTTCGGCAACCGAAATAAAAAAGCTGATAGAGCTTGTGACAAAGTATTACCCGCAATTAAAATATGCGGTTGTACCGCAATTGCCGCTTGAGATGGCGGTAATAGAATATTGCCAAGAGGACGAGTCGATGCGCTTTGCTCGCCAGTCACAGTCTGCAAGTGACGCTCGCAACGAAAATGCATCTTCGCTGAAGTCGCATTCCCAGTTCGGCGAGTCTTCAGACGCAAGCGTCCCTGCGAAACTCGGGACACGGTCTGCTCCGCAGACTCTAATGAAGACATCGCCTCATGGCAACGCTCCTCGCGCAGATGCCGATGTTTCGTCGGGGAGGCAGACTTCTATAGAGCAAAGGACAGGCGGGGCGAAAAGTTTCCTGCAGGAGCTTATTGAGGAAGTTAAACAGCATAATCATTCAATCGCCGGAGTTTTAAGAGGATGTAGCGCAGAAATCGATGGAAACAAAGTAAACATTACTACAAAATATAAATTCCATAAAGAAAAACTTGAAGAAAGAGAGATCATGGAGGTTTTGGAAAAAGTAGCAAGCCAGCTAATTGGAAAAAAAGCTCAAGTTTCGGTTATAATGAAGGAGTAGGGAAATTGTCCATCCCGAACTTGCCGTTCGCCTTTTCAGAACTATTCGTTCACGGCTCACGGAGCGTTTTCAGGAGGACTTAAGAAATTCTAAAACTCACACAGAGTTTGTTAAGAATTTCTAAAGGAGGTGACGTTTTAAATGAATAATCCATTTTCACAGCTTGGAGAACTTAAAAAAATGAGGGACCAGGCAATGCAAATTCAAAAGGTCTTGCAAGCTGAAGAATTAGAAGTTGAAAAAAACGGAGTTACTATAAAAATAACAGGCGACCAAAAAATTAAAAATATTTCAACCAACGGCCGTTCGGACGATGACATAAAAGAAGCAATTAATGAGGCAGTTAAGAAGTCTCAGGAAGTTGCGGCAAAGAAACTTTCCCAAATGGGTGGAGGATTGGGAGGACTGCTGGGTGGTTAAGATTTTTAGCGGAAGCTCAAATAAGTCATTGGCAAATAAAGTTAGTGAAAGTCTTAATACATCTTTGTCTCCATTGGAAATAACTATATTTCCCGATGGGGAAAGAAGAGTTAGGGTTGTTGATAGCGTAGTTGACCAGGATACTGTGGTTATTCAATCAACGGCTGCGCCGGTTGATGAAAACTATATGGAGCTTTTCTTTATAGTCGATGCGCTTAAAAGAAGCAGCGCAAAAAGTGTTACTGCGGTAATTCCATACTTGGGTTATCAAAGACAGGACCATATATTCAGAGACGGCGAGGCGGTTTCTCTGGATGTGGTAATCAAAGCACTCGTTGCAGCTGGCGCATCAAGGGTTGTAACTTTTGATCTTCACTCAATTAAAATCCCAGAACAATTTAGCATTCCCGTAACTCACTTATCTGCACTTCCGCTTTTTGCTGAAAAAATAAACAAAGAAGATGCAGTTTTGGTTTCACCCGACATGGGAGGAATTAGACGTATCAAAATACTTTCGGAACTTTTGGGAAACATGCCATATGCGACAATTGTTAAGAACAGGGACTTGGATACGGGAGAAGTAATAGCGGAAAAAATCGAGGGCAAGGTTTCTAAAAATGCGATTATAATTGACGACATGATTTCAAGCGGTAAGACAATTGTTGCGGCGGCAAATCTTCTTTCTAAAAATGGAGCAGAAGACATAATTGCTATGGCGACTCATGCAGTTTTTTCAAATGGCGTCTCGTCCACCTTGCAAAACTCGGCTGTTTCAAAAGTCATCGTAACAGACAGCATAGAAATTCCGAAAGAAAAACATTTTCCAAAGTTGGAAGTCTTATCGATAGCAGATATAATAGCTAAAGAACTAGCAACTAGCAACTAGTGGCTAGCAACTAGTAACTATTTTTATGAGAATTCCAAAAGCAATACAAAATCTTATAGAAAGTTTTGAAAGACTGCCCGGGGTAGGTCCTAAGACGGCGCAGAGGTTAACCTTTTATTTACTGCATGTACCTCAGGGCGAGCTTGATAAATTTTCCGAGTCAATTATAAATCTTAAAAAGAACACAGTTTTGTGCTCGGTATGCTTTACAGTTGATGAGACTGACCCTTGCTCAATTTGCTCCGACCCAAAGCGGGATAAAACCATTGTTTGTGTCGTTGAGCAGCCGTTGGATGTTTTGGCGCTTGAGAAAAATGGTAAATATAACGGCTTGTACCATGTGTTAAATGGGAAAATTGACCCGCTAAATAATATTGGTCCGTCTGAAATTTATATCGACCAGCTTATTTCTAGAATTAGAGATTCGAAAAACGGAAACTCGATAAAAGAGATTATTCTGGCAACAAATCCCACAATGGAAGGGGAGGCAACGGCAATGTATATCAGCAAACAACTCACAACTAACAAGTCACAACTAGCAAAGCTTAAAATTACAAGAATCGGCAGGGGTTTACCGGTGGGTTCTGACATTGAGTATGCGGATGAAATAACTCTTCAGCGGGCAATGGAAGGAAGAAGCGACTATTAAGTAATGATTAAGGATGAAGGATTAATGATTAATTATGAGTGACAATAAGGGAATTTTTGGGGAAGTTTTAGAAAGTGCCGGAACAGCTGTGAAGCAGACGGGAAAAGCTGTGGCAAGTGCTGTGTCTGATAGTGCAAAAGCTGCGGCGTCACAAGCAGGAGTTCCTGTAGGAGATAGCTCGGCCGGTTCTTCTCAAGATGCTACATCACAAGTCTCAAATGAAGATGTTGTTGAAGGTCTTTATGAAAAATCTCAACCTCAAAATACAAATCCTCCTCAGCAACCGGTAAGTAATCAAACAGATAGTTCCGGAAAAACTCCTCAGGAAGCTGCAGAAATCGAAGTGGTAAGAAAAAGATTGCACGACGAATACTATCAGCGAGATTTCAACAGGCCAAAGCAAGAAGAAGAAAGGGTGGCGGAGAAAGTGGAAAGAGAAGAAAAGGAAGAAATGATAGATTTGCAGCAGAAGAAAATGGAAAAACCACCGGAGCTTGTGCAAAGAGCAGCACAAAGAGTAGAGAAGCACCCAGGAGCAAGCGGATAAAACTGTATTAAGTATAAAGTATTATGTATTTAGTATTTTTTTTTTATACCCTATACTTAATACAAGATACATGATACGAAAATGCTGAAACTATACAATACTTTAACACGTAAAATAGAGGATTTTAAATCTATAGAGCCTTCTTATGTAGGTGTCTATACTTGCGGACCCACAGTTTATGACTTTATGCACATTGGAAATTTGCGCACTTTTGTTTTGTCTGATTTACTCCTCAGAACTTTAAAATTCAATAAGTACAAAGTCAAAGCGGTGCAAAATATAACTGACATTGAGGACAAGATTATAAAAAGAGCACAGGAGAGGAATGAGAATATCGGCGAAGTTTCGAAAGAATTTACGAGATATTTTTTGGAAGATGTGGCAAAGTTAAACATCTCGATAGAAGACATAGTAAGTCCGCGCGCAACAGATTATATTCCGCAAATGATTGAATATATACAGGTTCTTATTAAAAAGGGAGTTGCTTATGAAAAAGACGGCTCCGTATATTTTGACATTACAAAATTTTCTGAATATGGAAAACTATCGAAAATTTCTCTCGATAATTTAAAAACCGGCACCAGGAGTTTGTCTGACAATTACACAAAGGATGATGTGGCTGATTTTGCACTTTGGAAAAAAGATGATGAATTTGGTTTTGAGAGCCCTTGGGGAAAGGGAAGGCCGGGGTGGCATATTGAGTGTTCGGTAATGAGTCAGGCAAATCTGGGGGATACCTTTGATATTCATGTTGGAGGAGTGGATTTAATTTTTCCGCATCATGAAAATGAAATTGCCCAGTCAGAGTCCAAAACCGGCAAAAAGTTTGTTAATTATTTTGTTCACGGTGCGCATCTTTTGGTTGACGGGGCCAAAATGAGCAAGTCGCTGGATAATTTTTATACCTTAAAAGATATTGAGGACCAGGGATTTGATCCGCTCGCACTTAGATATCTATATCTCCAAACTCACTATAGGCAGGAAATGAATTTTACCTGGGAGAGTTTAGAGGCAGCACAGACAGCGCTCGAGAGGCTTAGGAATGAAATTGAGCACTTCTCGCCGCCGGAAATCGGCTGTGCAGAATACGAACAAAAGTTTATCGAAGCAATAAATGACGACTTAAATATACCTCAGGCTTTGGCTGTAATGTGGGAACTTGTGAAATCAGATTACCCGCAAAGAGCAAAAACTGCAAGTTTATTTGAAATGGATAAAGTTTTAGGCCTGGATTTAAAAAACAAAAAAGAAAAAGCTGAAATAAAAGTTCCCGAGAAGGTTAAAAAGTTGATAGAAGAAAGAGAGGAATATCGCAAGCAAAAAAGATATCATCTAGCAGATCAGTGGAGAAATAAGATAAGGAAGCTTGGTTTTGATATTGAGGATAAAGAAGAAGGCACAGTTGTAACTAAACTTGGCCGGGGTTGACCCCACTCAGCTTACTTTTCGCACAATTCAGCCTATTCGAATACGGCTCCCTCCAGAGACGGGCAAGCAAAGAGCGCTTTGAAAGGGGTCTTCGCATCGCTAAGACTTTGACTTGACAAGAAGCTAGAAATTATTGTACGCTAGTATTTGTCACATGAGAGCATTTGTTAAGTTTTTAATTCTTCCCATTTTTTTTCTACTTTGTCTTCAAGTATCAAGCCCGGTAAGCGCACAACAGCTTGACGCAACTACGCCAAGAAAGTTTTCAAATTCAACGGAAGATTTAAAACAGAGAGCAGCTGATTTTAGAGCATCTATGTCCGCATTAAAGCGGGAGAGAAAAGATGCGTTAACCGATATGAAGGTTAAAGCTTGTCAGGCAAGACAGGCTAACATTAGTAAGCGTTCTGATAAAATGCTTAAGAGAGCAACAAATCAACTGGATGTTTTTGCAAAGATATCCCAAAGAGTCATAGACTTTTATCAAACCAAGTTGGTTCCGCAGGGGAAAATAGTTGCAAATTATGATGTTTTGGTTTCCGACATAAATACTAAAAGCGCGGCAGTAGCGCCGCTTCTTCAAACAGCGCAAGCAGACGCCGCCAACTTTAGCTGTGATAAAGACCGTCCGGCAGACCAGCTTAAGCAATTTGAACAGGACATGAAGGCAGTAAACTCTGCGCTTAAAGACTATCGACTGTCTGTTAGAAATCTTATAGTCGCTGTGAAAAGTATAGCAGGAGTAGAAAATAGCGCTACCAATTCGGCAAGGCCCGTAACAACTCAATAAAAATATGGAAAATCAAACAACACAACCAACAGTTCCAACCCAACCAGTGCAACAAGTGCCACAATCACCGCAACCACAAGCCGCCGGCAGCAGTAAACTTATGTGGATAATTTTGATTCTGATAATCGCCGTGCTTCTTCTTACGGCTGGTGCTTATTATTACTTTGCGGTTTCAAAAAACAATGCCACTTCTGTTCTTTATCCAACACCAGGAATTTCTACGCAAAGTGCTCTGCCAACGGAAACACCAGTTCCTACCGTTGCTCCGATTCAAAGTTCCACAGACTTAAGTGGTGCGCTAAGCCAAATAGATAGCATAACGCCTTCAGCTGCAACGGAACTTAATCAAAATGCTGCCGACTCCACAAGTTTCACTCCATAAAATTTATTTTGTGATAAAATGACCCAATGGGAGAAATAGGCAGAACAGATCCACTGAAAAGACGAGACGCAGTTCCTCCTGTGGATCCTGTTGCCCCAAGCGATACACAACAAGAATCTGCAAAACGCGAACCTCAAGGTTTTATCTTTGGACCAGGTTGGCATCGACCCTTTAGCAAAGAAGTTTTAAAGAATGTTCTAGGTAAGGGGAAAATTATAGATGTAACAACGGGTCCTATCGAACTCACAACTGGAAAAAAATTGGACGAAAAAGCTTAAAACCTCGTTATGCCACAAAATACTAAACCTTACAAACTTGGGCTTGTTATTGGAAGATTTCAGCCGTTTCATCTAGGGCACAAATACTTAATTCAAAAGGCTCTTGATACTGCGGACAAAATAATCATTGGAATTGGCAGCGCGAATGTAACGGATGAAAATAATCCTTATAGCTATGAATTGCGGAAAAAAATGGTTGAAGAATTTATCCACCAGGAGGGGATAGGAGATAGGGTGTTAAGAATTATTCCTTCCAATGATACTCCAAGTGATGACGACTGGCTTGAGCAAACTCTCGCAGCCGCTCCAAATGTCGATATAGTTATAGGCAACAATGATTGGACAAATGGCATTTTTGAAAAGGCAGGATTTGAAGTTTTATATGTGCCATACTACAAAAGAGAACTTTATGAAGGCTGGAGGATTAGAAAACTTATGAAAGAAGGAAAAAACTGGGAAAACAGGGTTCCATCATATATAATTCCTATCTTATGAGAGAAAGTGGTCAGGAGGTCCCTTTAGAATTAGCTTTTTCCAGCTCTCAAAATAGCTGTTATAATGAAATATTCCTAAAGAGCGTTACAGGTTTAGATTTATCATCAGGGAAAGAAATAAATGCAAGATTATTTTTGGCAAACTTTTATCGGGCAAGAGCAGGTTTAGGAAGCCTTTATATAAGGGCATATAATCACATTGGGCAGGTTTCTTTCAAAGAAAGAGCACTTCAGATCTTGCGCGCAACACCAATTGGATTATCGGGATGGGCTCAAACAGTTGTAAGAGATCCAAATGCTATAGTTGATGCAATAATAGATATTGACAATATAGAGCAGCAGGCTGAAATTGCCCAATTAGCAACAAATTTATTTATTGTAGACAGAGAAACACAAGCAAAGTTGTAAATTTTACTTTTGACTTGACTGTATTATATAATCAAACCAATTATGACAGATCAATTAAGAGGAGATGCCCCAAGGAGGTTACGAGATGAAGATATGGTCAGGCAGGTAAAAGACCATCAAGCTCTTAATTTTTGGGAACGGGCATTTCCAGGAGTAGAGCTTAGTGAGACAAATGCTGGGGAGTTGGCTGGGGAGTTGGCAGGTAAATTTCGAGAGTTTGAAGAACAACAAAGTGGTAGAATTGATATAGATTTTATATATGCTATTGATCATGCAAGGAAAATGGCGGAAGCAAGAGAATATGGACGTATGAATCCAGAGAGCTTTGAAAGAGAAAATAAAACATGGAAGCTAAGAAACCAGATAGGGGAAAAGGCGCTGCAAATGCAATCAGGGCAAATACCTCCTCCCGTTGCCTCGGAATAATTATAAAGTTTTGCTATAATTAGTTCATGGATAATCCCAAAAAGAAAGATTTAAGTCACGAGCTTTATCATGTTGCTTTTGAAAAAGGAACGCAAGCGCCTTTTGCAGGCAAATTCTATAAGCATTTTGAAAAGGGAATGTATGTTTGTGCGGTCTGCGGACAGGAATTATTTGCGTCTGACACAAA
>Ga0209515_10003636_pt1 | contig 21712 bp, 29 predicted proteins | sample Subgroupgradi54m_FD_187454 | JGI IMG/M metagenome (GOLD analysis project Ga0209515, IMG submission 187454) | Subsurface groundwater microbial communities from S. Glens Falls, New York, USA - GMW60B uncontaminated upgradient, 5.4 m (SPAdes)... ... | reverse complement strand
TTCCGGGAATTGTATAATCAATTTTTTCTATTCTCGCCTTTGATTCTTGATTCTTGATTTCTGATTCTTGCTGTTCTAAAGTTTGTTCGATAATAAGTTTGATCTCGTTTGCGAGTTTACCAATTTCCGGGCGCTTTTCTTTAGAGATTTTAGGAATCTCTTTTATCGCGAGAGTTAACTTACCGCTTCGTCCCAAGAATTGTAATTTTATCTCTTCCAGTTCTTTTTTATTCTTTGAGTCCAGAATAAGCGAAACCGCATTATTTTTAATACCAATCAGCGTCTCTTCCATAGGATTAGAATACCATAGCGTATATTATTTTTCACTAGGAGAAAGTTTGTTAATTATCATATTGCCATTGAAATCAACATAAACCGACTTATCTCCCGTTCTTACCTCTTCTTGTAATTTAAGATCAAGATGTTCAAACATTTCAATAGCTTCTCTTTCTTTGTGTCCGTTGTCGAGATTTTTTTCGATCGTGACTCTAGCATGTTCAAGAGTTTCTTGATCAAACACCCAACCACTTCCTTGAGTTTCAGCTCTCGCCTTAATTATTTGGATTCCGCTTAATTTCCTTCCATTTTCAATCATTGTCATATTCTATTCACCTCCTCTTATAAAAAAAACCTCCCGGTTGGGAGGTTATGGTGTTGCGTTTTAAATTTTTTACTTTTTTAACGCATCAGCAAACCTCCCATTAAGGTAAGTAAAATAAAAAAACCAAAATGCTGAATACGTTTTCATTATTTTATATACTATCAAACAATTTTCACTTTGTCAACTATTTGCTTGAATGTGGCAGGGTCATTGACAACAAGGTCGGCAAGGATTTTTCGATCAAGCTCTATTTTAGCATTCTTAAGTTTATTTATAAAAACACTGTAGGAAATTCCTTGGAGTTTGACTGCTTCGCTTATGCGGGTTATCCATAATGACCTAATATCTCTTTTTCTCAACTTTCGTCCATGGTAAGCGTAGGCGCCCGCGTGTAAAGCTGCCTCTTTTGCAACTCTAATAAGCTTGCTTTTAGTTCCCCTGAAGCCTTTTGTCTGGCTTAAAAGCTTTTTGTGTTTTCGTCTTGAAACTATTCCCCGTTTAACTCTCGCCATATTAAGAAACCCCCATCATTTTCTTGATTTTCTTCGCAAATGTGCCCTTAAGTTGCCCAGGTTCTTTTTGGCGCCTGATCCGCCTGTTTGACTTTTTGCGCATCAAATGTCCTTGGTACTGGTGAGAAAAAAGAACCTTTCCTCTTTTTGTTATCTTAAACCTCTTTGTTACTGACTTCCTTGTTTTCATCTGTTTTTCCTTTCTTTTTTTCCGGAGAGATGATCACGATTAATTGTTTTCCTTCAAAACGAGGCTCTCTTTCCATTTTTGAAATATCAGAAAGAGCGCCTACTACTTTATTAAGTACTTCTCTTCCAAATTCCGGATGGGTAATTTCCCTTCCCCGAAACCTGACAACAAGCTTAATCTTGTCGTTATCTTCCAAAAACTCCCTGCCCCGTTTGACCATGACGTTAATATCATGAACGTTCATAAACGGACCAAGCCGAATTTCTTTGGTTTCCGATATCTTTCTCTTTTTTTTCTCTTCCCGTTTCTTTTTTTCCTGCTGGTAGAGAAACTTCTTAAAATCTATTATTTTGGCAACAGGAGGTTTGGCGTTTGGCGCTATTTCTACCAAATCAAGCCCTGCTTCTCTAGCTTTTGTTAAGGCCTCGAATTTGCTCAAGACGCCAATTTGCTTTCCACTGCCATCCAAAACACGCAAAGTGTGAGCAAATATCCGCTCGTTTACCCGATAAAAAACCCTATTGCTTCTTTGTCTATTATGCCTTTTTATCAATTTCTTCTTTTACCTTTTTGATAAATTTGGAAACTTCTATCTGTCCCAAATCTTTTCCGTCCCTTGTTCTTACCGAAACTGTTTCATTTTCGGCTTCCCTATCACCCATTATACCTAAATAAGGTACTTTTTGTAAAGTGGCATCTCTTATTTTTGCCTGCAGCGTTTCATTTCGGGCGTCAAGCTCTACCCGGATTCCTTCATTTCTTAATTTCTCAACTGCCAATTTCCCTTTTTCAATGTGTCTATCGGCAATCGGCAGAACCATTACTTGAACAGGCGAAAGCCACAAGGGAAATGCGCCCTGATAGTGTTCGGTTAAAATTCCTATAAACCTCTCAAGGGATCCTGTTATGGCGCGGTGAATTATAACAGGTCTTTTTGCTTTCCCGTCTTTATCAACGTATTCAAGTTCCATTTTTTCCGGGATTTGAAAATCAAGTTGAATTGTTGCCAACTGCCAATCTCTATCTTGCGAATCTTTAATTTGAATATCAATCTTCGGCCCGTAAAAAGCTCCGTCTTTTTCTTTTATTCCGTATTTCACCTTTGCGTCTTTGAGTGCTTGTTCTAAATCTTTTTCTGCTTCTTGCCAAAGTTTCGCATCGCCCATTGCTTTATCGGGCTTGGTTGAAAAATAAAATTTTGGAGTAAACCCAAACATTTTGTAAAGGTCTGAAACAAGAACAATGAGTTTATGAATTTCCTCCTGAATTTGATCAGTCCTTGCAAAGATATGGGCATCGTCTTGTGTAAATTGTCGTGTTCGAAAAAGGCCTCCAAGAACGCCGGAAAGCTCTCTGCGGTGCAAAATTCCAAAATCCGCAAGCCGGAGTGGTAAATCTTGATAACTCCGAGTTTTTGTTTCGTATATAACTGCCGCTTCTGGACAATTCATAGGTTTGAGAGAATAGTTAACTTCATGAATCGTTGGTACTTTCCCTGCCGTTATTTCTTCATCCTCATGGATTGCGAGATTGAACATGTTGTGTTCTCCAAAATGTTCCCAGTGTCCAGACTTTTTGTATAGTGCGTTTTTGACCATGACAGGGGTTGAAACTTCTTGATAATCCTGGGGTGCCAATTTTTCTCTAATTAACTCCTGAAGAGACCGATAGATTATCCATCCTTTTGGGTGCCAGAAGGCTGCTGCTGGGGCAACGTCGTGGAAAGAAAATAAATCAAGCTCCTGTCCTATTTGCCGGTGGTCTTTAAGTGTTCTAGATTTATCCATGAGGATATTGTATCAAATTATGCGGCTTGTTGCACATGTTCAAGATGGGTAACTCTTTTATCAAGAACCTTAATCTTTTTTCCAAAATATATGGTGATTAGATCGCTTACATCAGTGATTCTTCTATTTAGTCTCTTTTCTACCTCGTGTAATTCTTTTTCTAATCTAATCCCCAAATCACTAGTTGCGACCTGTATTTCTGCTCTGGTTGTTGTTTCAAATTCTTGTCTTATTTTAGCAGATTCTGCCATTATTTTAAAGCGAAGATCGCTAAAAGAATCAGCATTTTTTTGATCAGATACTTTTTGATTATGTTCTAAATCTTGGAGTAGCTTTTCTATTTTTCCCAAATCTGTTTGTGGTAGTGATGTATTTTTCTTCTTCATGGCAAAGTAGTATATCAACTTTGGATGAGCAATTGTCAACTGGATCTTTTTATAATTAAACTATAACCCAAGTTCATTTGCAATTCCCTGCATTGCGGTAAGGGTTATGGCAATAAATTCCATCAATTGTATCCCAAGTTTTTCTTCACAGCGTTTAATGGAGTTTCTATCCGCTCCTTTGGCAAATGAGTTTTCGTTAAATCTGTTCATCACAAAATCAGGAGTAATTGAAGCAAGTTTTTTGTCAGGGTGAATTAGGGTAGCAGCCACGATCAAACCAGTCAACTGGTCAACGCAATAAATACTCCAGTCCATTGTACTTTTGGGTTCAACTTTAGTATTTTCAAAATTGTGAGCCTTGATCGCGTAGGCGATGTCATCAGGGATCGTATTTGGTTCCTTCTCAAAAAGCAAAAGTCCGTGGACTTCCGGTTTTCCTTTTGCAAGTTCATAATCCGCATCATGTAAAAGCCCGACCATCCCCCACGTTTCCTCATCTTGTTGATTATATTGAAGATTCAATCTTCTGTACAAAGCCTTCATCACTGCTTCTGTTGCCAGGCAGTGCTTGATGAGATTAGGGGTGGTTAAATATTTGGTTAAAATTTGATACGCTTCGTCTCTTGTCATATCAATATCATACAATTATTGTTATAGCTTTTCAATAATGATACAATTCTCTGTGCCGGGGTTCGTAGCTCAGCTGGTTAGAGCGTCACATTGACATTGTGAAGGTCAGAGGTTCGACTCCTCTCGGACCCACCATTAACAGGCTTAACCCTCTCAACATAGTTGTTTTTTTCTGGATAATAAACCCATCTTTCATCAGCTCCATCATCTTTTCTTGCAGGTTCAGGAGTATTTACAATTCCATTACCCGCCATTCTAATAATTTTGCCATTACTATTGTTTAAAGTTTCTACTCCCATATCACTCACCTCCTATGTACCTAATTCCGAATCTATTTAGCTCTTTCTCATTTCTACTTCCCACCACTTATTTTTTCTTGTATCATTCTTGAGATTAACGCTTTCTACCAAAAAACCATACCGTTCAAAATCGTTTCTAATTGCTTCTGGTGATGAATAGAGAATGCCGTTGGCGCGCAAATAATCTCTATAAAGCAATCCGTCCATAGTCAATTGATCTTGTATAGTTACAGATTTGCCAAAGCTCATCTTATTTTTTATTTTTCTTCGTTGCATGTTGAGCAGATAATATAAGTCTGGAGAAATTAGAGAAGGATGGTGTAAATTAAGAAACACACGACCCCCAGGAGTAAGCACTCTATAAAGTTCCTGTTTTGATTCAGAAGGCATAAAATCAAACGCCATGTTGCTTATTACTATAGGAAATATTCCGTCTGGAAAAGGTAATTTATCACCACTTGCTTGAACATGAGGAATGCCATTCCCAACTAGCTGATCCTGATTAAGATCGGCAATATCAAGCGTTGCAATCCTGCATTGCGTAACAGGTAAACCTTTCTGTAGTTGTTGTCTCGTATAGGCGTTATATTCCTCTTCCACTGCTTGTCTTCCCGATCCTATATCAAGAATCCAACTATTGTAAGATAGGGTAAGCGCATGAGGGTATAATCTTTGCACAAGAGATTTTCTGCTTTTATAAGGACTGTCGTGTTCTTCATTAATTCTATAATAAAGACTATACGATACCCTAGACTCTTCTCTAGGATTTTCGTGAGGATTAGGTATGGATAAGGCTTCTTGTTTTTTCATAGATGTTTCAATAACCACAAAAAAATCTCCCTGGTCTGGGAGATTTATATTTTTGAAAATTAGTTGGTTACAAGATCTTTCTCTCCCAAACCGTTAGCGTTCCTCAATGAGGAGAATGCTAAGGCTAAGGAGAATCAAAGATTTTGTATTCATGATTTACTTATTATATTACAATATGTTTTTTAGCCTGTCAAGAGGGCAAAAATTAACCAGTTTGGGTTGCCACCACGCGTTCGTTGGACAAACCAAAAGTTGTGCCGTGTTTTTTAAACATATTCCAGTACTGTCTTTTTGTCTTTTTGCTTTGGAACATAGACAGCCAAGCGCCTGAATCCTCCACTTTAATCCTGGCTGTTTTTACAATTGTTAAGAGCCATTCAAAAAACGAAACGTGGTACTTTCCTGGGTTCACAATTCTTTGTTCAATAGTTGCCTCTCTGAATTCTATTTCAAGCACCTTTGAACTTTTTGTAAGGCGTTTTAGCTCCACAATAATTTCCTGGATTTTCATTTCTAAAACTTGAGTATTTTCCCGGGCTATTTTTCTCTCACCATAGAGAACCTCTCTCGTATAATCAATTGCCGGAGCAATATTTGGTCTTTTCTCATTTGGGTTTTGCTCTTCTTTCTTTTGCAATTTCGCAAGATCCAGATATTCTCCTTCTGCAAGATCGCCTGAAGTGTCTTTGCTTGGCAGCTGTTCGGGAGCAAGCATCTGCTTCCACGCATCGCTTAACATGCCTTTGCCAACGTCAGACACCACGTCCCTTACCGCCTCAACCGGGTTTTGATCGAAAAATTGCGAGTATTTTGATTGTTTTTTCTGTTTCATAGCCCCACCTTATCACAGATTCTTTAGAAAATCAAGCGTTTTTTGCTGTCTTATAATACTTGCCAAGAGATAACGGTTGTTTTCAAGGATCTTTCGTTCTTTTTCATCTTTTTCAGCCAGAGGCTGACCAGCCTTTGGCTGGGCTTTTTGTATTGCTTCCTCGATTTCTTTTTCCTCAACCGTTATTTTTTCAACCTCGGCTATTTTTTGCATCGCGAATTCAAATTTAATATCATCTTCCGCCTTTTTGCGGTATTCCTCTCTTAAGCTTTCAGCCGTTCTTCCTGTTGAGCTTAAGTATTGTTCAAGGGTAAGACCCAGTTTTTTTATCTCATCAAGCATTTGAGATAAAAGTCTATCAACTTCTGCCTCAACTAGAATTTTGGGAATAGACACAGAAACAGCTTCAAGAAGAGCCTTGACTATCTCGTCAAGCTTTGGTTCAGTTTTATCTTTCCCCGGAACAATTATCTTTGATTTTGCGGTTACATTTCCAACCGCTTTTTTATAGTCATTAAGCTCTATTTCCGGCGCTTCGCACGTTTGGGCTGTAAATTGCCAGCCCTGGCCTTCTTTGATTTCTTCAACGTGGATTTTAGGGTTCATTATCGGCTTAAAATTATTTTCATTAATAGCGGCAACGTAATACTTAGGCAGAAGCTCCTTCAGAACCTGTTCCCTTATTTTTTCTTTATCAACTTTTTCTTCTGCGAGTTTTTGGGGCGCTTTGCCTTTTCTAAAACCCGGAAGGGTTATATTTTTAACCGCTTCTTCCAAAGTTTTATCCCACGCAATTTTTACCTCATTTTGAGGGATGGTAATGGTTAAACTAATTGTCCCGTCAGTTTGTTTTTGCAGTGCTGATATCATAATTTGAGTGCGGGCGGAGGGATTTGAACCCCCAAAGCCTTGCGGCCACAAGGTCCTAAACCTTGCGTGTCTACCGTTCCACCACGCCCGCTTTACATTTATTATACAAGACTTATAGCGAAATGGAAAGGTTGTTTGTTGGATTCTTTACGCGAAACTCTTCGATCTTGCCCATAAAGTAGTCAACCCTTTGCGCCCATGTAGGAGAAGCGGCATAGAATTTCCCAATCTGATACACATCTTGTGCTCCCCATTTGTCTATGTAATTCTCTTTCAGTCCTTTAGATATGATTTTAATAGCCTCATCAAAAGACGAGAAGTAAATTACGTTATCTCCGTATATTCCCCATCCCCACGCATTATACGAATTATTTGGAATTTGTTTGCCAAAAGTAGATTCAACGCCGGATATAGAGGCAACCAGCCTCCAGTCCAATTCGTAGATATCTGCCTGTTCTATAAAGGTTTGCGCATTATCCGCAAGCGGAGAGTTATAAGACTGTAAGAACTTTTTGAGAATATTCGCGCGGTTGTCTTTTTTTTCTACTACAGAAATATTTGCAAGCTTTGCCGACGGGGCCGCTTCGTTTTCCCGCGCGCTTACAATTTGGTGAGGAATCAAAAATAAAATAAATATAAATAGGACAGAAAGTCTCCTCATAAAAAAATCCTAAAGTACGCATTTAAGGTGACATACTTTAGGATCTAGGAAGGATTATATCAAGCAACTATAGGTTTGTCAAGTCCCTTACCCTATTTCACAATTTTATTGTTTTGACAAGATACCCTGAATGCATGTTTAGGGTTTGGGGTGAACTATGGGATTTCCAAGGCGGCTATGAAGTGGGAAACGGCATATGCCCAGGCGCCCGTATTTGAGGGCGTGTATCTACTCATAATTTCGCTTGGGGTTTCAAGGCCTCGTTTTTCCTTGTATTCCGTGGCAAGTGTTTTTGTAACAATTTTTATTGCGTCCTGGTAATTTGTAAATCTGGTTACTTTTGAGCCGTAGATACCGAATCCCCAACAGTTGTAGGAGTCTTTGGGGATTTTTTTGCACAGGTTTGATTCCTGCATGGCAATGGCGGGGACCAGCTTCCAGTCAAGTCCATAATAGTCCGCAGAATCAATTATATCTTGCGCGTAAGGCTGGAGCGGAGATTGATAACGGGTAAAAAATTGCTGGAGATTTGCTACTCTGGCGTCTTTTTGCTCGATAGATTGTTCAATAAGATTTTGGTTTGTGGGGAGAGCGGCGTAGCTAATATTTTCTGCCGATGTCAAAGCGCCCAGTACCTGGGGAGGATTTTTTAGATAAGATAGATAGGAGTAGAAAATCGCCGAAAAAACAAGTAAAACAGGCGTGATTACGAAAAAACTTGTAAGAAGAATTAATCTTCGCATTGGTACTTTATCGTGTCATATTTTAATGTCATTTGTCAAGCCCGCGAAGCCGAACGAAAACCCTGCTCTTAGATCATTTAAGCAAATTGATGGAAGCGTATCAAGCTAAAAATGAAAGTCAGGAAGACGAATAGTAAGTTCTTTTCCTTTAGAAGTTGGAATATCTGCAAAGCTCATTTTTCCAGTATCAACGAGTCTTTGAATAAGTCTTCCATTCATCCTTGTTCCATCCATTAATCGCCTACCTAAATCCGTACTTTGTTCCACTTCATTAATTAGATCTTCGTTTGAATAGCTCCTGCTTCCTACAGCAAGAGATACATTACCTCCTTGACGCATTCTTACCAGTGTTAGTTGCTGCAGTTCTTCATCTGTCAATTCATCAGCCTTTTTTACAGGTTCTGTACTTCCTAAAGGTGTAATATTGAGTGATTCGCGAACAGATTGAGGCGATCGTGAGGCAATGTACTCCCTCAATGTTACTGGTCTCTGCATTGGAGTAGACCACGAAACAAACTGACCTAGCACAGAGAGCGACATGACCATTTCTGGTGCTTCACCTACCAAATAATCTGTTATTCGTTCATTACCCCCTTTCATAAATATAACTATACAGAATTATGACTATCCCGTCTAGAGCGGGTGAAGGGAATCGAACCCGCTACCTCCCCGCTTAGCGGGGCAATCTACCGATGAACAAGTTTAAGCCCACCGATTAATTTATGAAATCTAGTTCCTCCTTTATATTTTTTTATTTCCCTTTCTCTTTTAATAGCGTCAATACGATTTAACAATTCCTCTTTGTATATGACTTGTAGCGGTGTTCTTCTTTTTAAGCTTTGAGTCTTTCCTGAATTATGCTCTTTAATTCTATTTTCGAGATTAGATGTGTAACCAATATAAAATCCATAATCTTTTAATGACTGAAGGATATAGACATAATACATTGAGCGGGCGACCAGGATCGAACTGGCGACATCCTCCTTGGCAAGGAAGCATTCTACCACTGAACTACGCCCGCACTGATCCCGCCAACCGGCGGGAGAAGTGCCGAAGCGGTGAATCGAACACCGATAACCGCTTCTTCAGAGCGGCGCCTTGACCAACTTGGCAACTTCGGCATACCTTTATTATACTATATGGTGGGCACTGAGGGATTTGGACCCCCGACATCTTCGATGTAAACGAAGCGCTCTACCGCTGAGCTAAGTGCCCCTTGTGGGTCGGAGAGGAGTTGAACCTCCACCCCTTGCGGGACATGCACCTCAAGCATGCGCGTATACCAGGTTCCGCCACCGACCCATAAAAGTTATTTTACCACAAATGTGCCCAGGGGGAGACTCGAACTCCCAAGTCCTTGCGAACACAGCGTTCTGAACGCTGCGCGTCTGCCAGTTTCGCCACCCGGGCAACGTAGCTTGATTGTATCAAAAACAGTTCTTACTTGACAACAGAAAAAGAATACAGCATGATAAAAACAGTCTTTAGGAAAAAACGAAAGGGGGTGAAAACGAGTGGATAAAAAAGATTTGGTTGGAAAAGTTATTCATTACTACGACAAAATTGGGGTTGCGATTGTGAGGCTTGGAAAAGCACTAAAAGCTGGAGACAAGGTGAAGTTTGTCAAAGGAGACAACGTATTTGAGCAGATAGTTTCTTCAATGCAAATAGAACATATCCAGCTTCCCGAAGGCAAGAAGGGACAAGAGGTTGGGATAAAAGTAGATCAGCCAACAAAAGAAGGAACATTAGTTTACCTTGCGTAGTTTGTAATAGCTGGTTTTTGTTTTGCCGAATTTTTCAACCAGCCCTTTTTTTACCAGCGAGAAAAGCAACGCGTGTCCCTGTTGCCTTGTAACAGAAAGCGAATCTTGAATATCTGAAGTTCTCACAGCCTTTTTGTCAAGCAGTATCTGCAAAACCTCCTCTTCTCTGGCAGTAACCAGTACTCTTTTTTCTCCTGTAATTTCTTCCAAATTCTTTTTTTCAAGGTCAGAAACACGGGATAAGGCCGCCTGAAGCGAGTGGGCAATGCCTTCCAAAAAATATTCCAGCCATTCCGTTTCATTATTTTTATCTGCCGTGTGCAATTTGTCTGAATATAACTCTCTGTCAACATCGTAGTAATCGTCCAGAATAAAATATTTTACCACCTCGTATTTTTTCAAAATCAAATAATAAGCGGTTAAAATTCTTGCCAGTCTGCCGTTGCCGTCAAAAAAAGGATGGATAAAGGCAAACTGGTGATGGAAGATCCCCGATTTAATAAGCGGGTGAAGCTGATCCTCATATGTTAGCCATTCATACAGTTCATTCAGCGCTTTCTCTATTTCCAAGCGGGTATGAAAAGGAGGATTGTGTTTGACCACGATTTCCTGCCTAGTCTTGTGTCCGACAAAAACGCCTGAATTTCTAAATTTCCCCAAATCTTTTTGTTCAATGCCGGACATTAATTCGTGATGAAGCTTGGTTACAAGCTCATTACTAATTGGTTCGTTTTTTCTGGCAAGTATAAAAATTTTATTAAGAACCGAAAAATAGTTTTTAACTTCTCTTTCTGATTTGGTTGCGGGAATCCGGTCTCCCAGTATGATATTGGTAACGTCCCGGGGAGAGAGCGGATTGCCCTCAATGCTGGTTGAATAATGGGTGGCCAAAATCTGGTTTTCCTCGGAAAGTTTAAGGGCAAGCGAAGGAATCAACTTCCTGCCCAAAAGCTGGCCATAGAGCCTTTCTATCAAGCCAAGCTCGTTTATGACTTGGGGTGTGAAGCTGAATTCAGGTTCAAACATATATCTATTATACTATACCACAAACGAATTGTCAAGTTAATTGTAAAGATATATGTAAAGGAAGTTAATAGTAAGGTTATTTGTAAGGCTTTATGTAAGGAGCTTAATTGTCTACCCTGCTTGTCTGTGTTCCCACTTGTCATGTGGGAAGGTAAAAACTTGTTATGTGGGAAGGTAAAAACGTAGCTGACCGTTTACAAAAAATGTCGAACTTCATTTGATTAGCTCGGTCTTCGGCCTCGCTATCCTGCGCAGCGCCTTTACACTGAGCTTGCCGAATGTGCCCACCCGCCGCGCCGATGTTTACCCCGAACCGAGCTTCGCTCTGGTTCTGGGGCTATTTTTTGCGCGCGCGATTTTACGATTGCGGAGCAATCGCTTATTTCTCGCCTTTCAGGCGAGAAATCTTGTCCTCCCAACCTGTACGCGGAAAACGAATTTTTTCCCACAATCGTACCAAAAAAAACGGATTGGGAAAGGAAAATTTAAGAATCGTAGCTTAACGCACCGTAAAAGAAGTTTCTTTTTCAAAAATACCGTTGGTATAGAGTTTCACCTTATATTCCCCAACAAGACGAGCAGCTGTTGAATTCTTGAGACTCCAAACAAAACTTGTGTTATTGGTATTTGGTTTTGTGATTGTTATGCTTCTATTGTCAAGAAATTTATTGTTTATGTAGCGCACATATTCAATTTTTGTTCCTACTTTTGCGTTTTGCAGCGTCGTCACAGCATAGATTCTTTTGTCCGTGGTTAAAAATGTAGTTGTGGGATTAACTGCTTCTCCTGTTTTTGGATCTATGCCCTTGGCAGTAACAATATTGACAATAATCCCAGGCGCTTTACTGCGAGGTAAGGTAGGTTTTGGTGAAAGCGTTGGTTGTTGTGTTACTGGCTGTTGTGCTGGGAGAAGTGTCGTCTTTGATTTTTGTACCATAGCGAATAGTCCACCACCAATGAAGAGAAGCACCGCAATCCCGCCACCAACATACCACAACGAGTGTTTAGACTTGGGGGATGGGACATCTTCAACTGGAACGACGGCTTCTGGAGAAAGCGGTGCCTCTGGGTTTACTGGAGGAACTATTTGCGGATTATTTTTCATAGGTATTATTGATTACTTTCAGGCTGATTACCTCCATTTGTCGTTGATTGTTCCTGTTGTGTGTTTGCACCGTTCTGCGTTTTGTTAGTATTATTCGTATCAGATTGTTGCTCACCTGATTTTTGATTTGACCCTTCAGAGTTTCCTTCACCCCCACTTTTTTCTCCTTCACTTTCATTTTCTACTGCTTCCTGCGGCTCTACCGCTTCTTTCGGCTCAACTTTTTCGACTGGTTCAACTGCTTCTGTTTCTTCTTGAGCCTCAATATTTTCGTTTTCATTGACACCTTTTTGATTATTCTGCGCATCAACATCATTTGCTGTAGCTTTTTCCCCATCCTTAACATCCTTTGCGTAGTCACTGATCACAACTGGAGTTGGCGACGTTGTTACTGTAGTTGGGGAGACAATATTTACTGGAATGGTTGAAATTGGAGTTTGGGCAAAAACAGAACCAGCAAGTGCAAAAATCAAAACAAAAGAAACAAACGATAATTTTAGAAAAAATGTCATTATGCTAATTAATACATATACTAAAGACATTGTCAATGACCGAAAATATTTCGCTTAAATATGCAACAGTCAGGGTTTCAAGCAAGTACCTTCCCACCTTTCAAGTGGGAATTCTTTTATAAGTCGGAGTTTTGATCAAAAACTTGACAAAGTCCAAGAAGACATTTCTGAAATTCTGCGTGCCTTGCAACATAGATTTATATATTCAGTATTTATAAGTGAGCGGACTGCCGAGTCCTGTTACTGTATCATAATTTCTTTTAGCATTACAAAAAGATTTGCAGTCTCCGTTAATTCCTTTCAGAATGTCCCGAAAATATGACGCATAGTCTGATCCCGAAGCATCTTCGTAAAGCTTGGTAATGGTAATATCTTTTCCAAGCGCTCGCAGAGCTGCCCATTGCGGAGCTCCAGCGCTAGTTCCTCCTGCCATGAGCCAACGGCCATTTTGATAAACAGCAAAGCCTGAAGAAGGATTTGCGTTATAGGAAACATCAGGAACTGCTCGCTTACCATTTAATTTTAAAATTCGATATGCGATTTGGAAAATAGGCTCCGAAACGTAAGAACTTACCCCGCCGCCACTTCCTTCCCAGGCAGTTTCTGACTTGAGCGACCCATTGCTATTAAAATTTAACGTTGTTCCTCCTACTGCAATAACATTTGGTGAAACGGCAGGCCATTGAACACCTGTACCATTATCTCCCGAAGAAGCAAAAAACGTTGCGCCACTTCGGCTAGTAAAATAGCTGTCATACTTCGTAACTGTTTCAAATTCGTTTCCTCCCCAACTCATAGATATAGCGACAACGCCGTTTCTATTGCGTGCATAGTCAATAGCCTTTAGTAAATTCGTACCGCTGCTTGATGTAGCCAATATCAATAAAATCCTAGCCTTGGGTGCAATTGCATGAGCCCACTCAACATCCAATGCTGTTTCACCAGCCCAGCCGTTATCTTTCTTAAGTTTTTTTGTCATTTTGTGAATCTCCAGACAACCGTTCTTCGTTGTGCATGCGGAAAGATTGAATTGTTGGTTAAATATATTAAGATCATTCTCAACAGTTGGAGCATCATAGGCATCGATAATGGCAATAGTTCCATTCCCGCCGCTATCTGGCAAATGATAGACAGCTTTTACTTGAGCAGGATTTAATCCAGAAGGGGGATTTGAGTTATTTTTTATATGGATAGGCGGCCGAGCAGAAAATTCTTTAATAGTTCTCTTTTTGGCATATGCCGGCTGAACAAGGAATAGAACTAGAAACAGGAGAATAAGAATTTTTCCGCATCTCATACATTAACCGTAAATGAGTTTATATTTATTGTCAAGTCAATGGATTACTATTGGAATTTTTGCTACTTGAAAATGTTTACTAAGTGGCTTAATATAATTTTATGAGTGATAATAAATTATTAAATCAAATTGGAGACTTGATAGACGCGAAACTTGATCCAATTAAGAAAGACTTAAAAGGGATTAAACAACAGCTGAATGCCGTTGAAACTAAAGTTGGTGTTATTGAAACTAAAGTTGGTGTTATTGAAACTAAAGTTGGTACCATTGAGACGAAAGTGGATACGCTTGATATGAAAATAGAAATCGTGAATAAAAGGATTGACCAATCACAGGAAGAAACCATAGATGCTCTTTCTGAACTTATTAATGCAGGTTACAATTTACACGAGAAAAGAATCAAAAAAATAGAAAAGCAACTATTACAACCCTCATAAACACAATAGTGGAAACTTTTTATCGAAAGCGATGAGTAACCACGCCTGGAAGCCTTCGACTCTGAGGCTGTTCAAGTTTTTGACTCCGAGGCTTGCTCAGGCTCGAGGAGCTCGAAGAGGTGGACTAGTCTGGTGTTTTCTTATGTATTGGTTAATTTTCTTTGTTAAGCCCATTTTTATCTAAGACAACAGCAAATTTGGTTAGTTCATCTACTAGTTGAGTGCATCATTTTTTTATTTCTTCGTTTGTTAAAATATATTTCTTGAAAATCCGAGTTCCCACTTGTCATGTGGGAAGGTACACCCTACGCAAAAAAACTTGGGACTTTTTCAGTTTGATGGTATAATCTCATCCATGAATTCGCATGAAGAAAATCCTCATGGCTTAGATGACGTTGAGGGAATATTAAAGGAAAATGTTCAATTTCGTCAACTTGCACGAATGTGTGCGCAACAAGAAAAAGAAATTACTGATTTAATGCAAAAAATTGACGTAGCTAAAGCAAATCAAGAAGAGATTTATGGCTTCTTTCGAGAAGATGGGGATGGTATCATCTCTTATAATTCAGAGCACGAGATTAATGGCGATTCTGATATCGATGTAGATTTATTGCATTTTATGAATGGATTAGAACAAGAGCTCTTTGCAAGAAATTTAGGCGTTAATACGCCTAATAGACTAATATTAGGTTTATACACAGATCAGGCATTAATTAATGCTCTTCGAGAATACGATAAGTATGAATGGGCATGGGGTGGAGTAAAACTTGATGAAAGATTGGTAAAAGAATTTTTGACAGATGAAGAATTTGATAGCGCAACATATAGTAATGTTAAAGACAATGATGGTTGCGGGACAAACTATTTTGTAGATTTAGAAGGTAATTATGCAAAAGTTGTTAGTCTTCCTGAAGAACTAGCTCAAGGAAGAGATAGGGTTGATATAGAAGGGCATCATATAGATAGGTTCGCTTATATACTTGAACCAATGACGCCTAGAGATTTTGTTATTATCCGTACCGCTTTAACCTTAATTCAACAGAGGGCAGAACAAGCAGTTTTAGTTTCTTTAGAATCTTAGCGAATTAGTTCGTACACCTTAGTTTGTACACCTCCGAGGCGTATTGATATTGACACCTTGGATAATTTTTGCTGCCGAGCTTGGATTCGAACCAAAATAAACGGATCCAAAGTCCGTTGTCCTACCATTAGACGACTCGGCAATAAGGGTATTGACAAATGAATTATACCATAGTTATATTAAGAGATGTTTTTTACGGTGTAGCTAATTTTGCCTGTTGGAATTTCAATTGTAACCTTCTCCCCCACCGTTTTTCCCGCAATGGCTTTACCGATTGGAGAGAGTAAAGATATTTTTTTGCTTGATGGATCCGCTTCGATATCTCCTACAATTTCATATTTTACTTCGTTTTTGTCATTATATAACGTAACTACACTTCCTACGTATACAATCTTATTGTTTGTATGTTCAATAATTTTAGCCTCTTTTAGAAATGTTTGCAATTTTCTTAAGTCTCTATCTATTGAAGAAAGTTTGTTGCGTGCGGATTTATAGTATCCGTTTTCGCTTAAGTCGCCCATATCCCGTGCTTTTTTTAAATCTGCTACAGCAGCAGGGCGTTCTCTGATCAAATTTTCGTAATCAATCTTTAGCTTGTCAAAGCCTTTTTTGGTAAATCGCATAGCTGTTTTATTGTGCTAAAAGATTTTCGAGAGTTTGTTTTAATAAATTTAAACTATCTCTGTTATAAATTGAGCAGGAAAGCACTTTTTTCCCCATATTCTGGAAAATTTTTATATTCTTTTTTAGAATTTTTTCATCCGCAAGGTCGGTTTTTGTAAGCAGTATAATTTCGGGTTTGTCAAGTAATAAAGCCTTATACTGTTTAAATTCGTGGCGGACTGTTTCGTATGTTTTTTTTATTTCGCTGTCCATTGAGTCTATGCAATGAACCAAGAATTTAGTTTTTTCTATGTGTCTTAAAAATGTAACTCCTAATCCCCGTCCTTTTGAGGCTCCTTCAATAAGTCCCGGTATGTCAGCAATCGGATGAATGCCAAGTCCCCCTTCGGGGGATTTCAGCTCTGAAGGCTTCAACATACCAATATTTGGTTCAAGGGTGGTAAAGGGATAATTGCCAATTTTTGGCGTTGCGTTTGTCAAAACAGCAAGCAGGCTGCTTTTTCCGGCATTTGGTAAACCTATTAATCCGATATCAGCAATCAATTTGAGTTCAAGAAATAATTTTTTTTCTTCACCCAAGGTTCCTTTTTCAGCGTAAAGAGGAGCTTGATTTGTAGAGGACTTAAATTCATTGTTTCCCCGTCCGCCTTTTCCTCCTTGGGCTAAAAGAATAAGCGTTGTCGTGTCGGTTATTTCATATACATTGCTTGAATCTGTATCGGCAATTCGTGTCCCAATTGGTACATAAATTGTTAGATGAGGAGCATTTTTTCCGAATAACTTTCTTCCCTTGCCCGAGATTCCATCCTCCGCGATAATTTTTTTCTGAAAGCGGAACTGCCGAAGATCGTTAATGTTATTTGATCCTTGAAAATATATATTTCCGCCATTTCCCCCATTTCCGCCATCAGGTCCGCCTTTGGCTGTCTGGCTGTTTCTCAACAGCGTTGCCGCGCCATTTCCCCCATTTCCCGCCTTAATATATAAATTAACATTATCAACTAACATCTTTGTATTTTACCACAATACCATTTGCTATTTACTTTTAAAAACGATTTTATCACGTGTTTAATAGAGGGATTATAATATGTAAACACCAGGGGTTAAATAGGTAGAAACATCAGGTATAATACTCGCTTATTCTAAACACAAGTGTTTAATTTTACCTAATTGTCTTTGATAATCTGCCTGATCCAATATAAAGTTCTTGTACTTTTCTCTCCCGCCTATCAAATCAAGTATTAAGTGAAAATCTGTAAAAACAGAATCAATTATTCCCAAATATTCCGGCAGAGAAGACCATTTATAAGAAAAAAGTTTTTCTGGCTCTACAATAAAAGCTGTTGAGGGGTTAAGATGGATATAGCGCGAAACATGTAAAAGTTGTTCATCATTCTCTATTCTTACAGCCTTAAACATCGCTTGAAAGAGCGATCCAGAGCGATCTGAACGAACATTGAAGTATTTTGCATAGCCGTTTTGAATATTTGAAACGAAGTTTTTTACACCATAATCAGTTTTCTGTTTTAGCAGCAAGTGGAACTTCGTTTTAGAACTTAAGAACGACATAATTTCAACCGTATGATTTTTGCTATTTACTAAATTTTGAAAGTATTGCTCTTTCAGAGTTTTTTCAAGACGATTGTAATGTGAGAAACTCATATCCGGAGCGAATCGATAATAATCTATAAGACTTAAAAGTCTATTATAATCTTTTTGGTAGTTAAAAATTGGAACTTTAGCAATACTTCTATTAAAAACGTGATAGATCTCTTCTGTTGCAAATACAATCTTCCTATATGGCATAAAAAGATTATGGCAGACATTACCGTATGTTTCAAGCTATCAAACCCCTGGGGTTAACGAGGGTTAACGAAGAGTTATACATCAAACCCTATCCGCCAGTCTTAGATTCAAATTTTCTGTAGAAATTAAATTTTAATAAATATAGGAAAAGATCACGCTTATTGGACAGTATAGGAGGTTTCTTTTTCAAAGATGCCATTGGTATAAACTTTCACTTTGTAGGTTCCTGGAAGATGGGTTGCGCCTAGTTTTTTGAGTGTCCAGACAAAACTCGTGTTATTGGTATTGGGTTTTGTAATTTTTATGCTTCTGTTATCAAGAAACTTATTATTTAAGTATCTCACGTACTCAATTCGTGTTCCTACTTTTACGTTTTGAAGCGTAGTTACAGCATAGATGTTTTTATCTGTGGTTAAAAATATAGCTGTGGGCTTAATTGCTTCTCCTGTTTTTGGATCTATGCCCTTGGCAGTAACGATACTGACAATAATACCTGGCGCTTTACTGCGAGCAAGAGTAGGTTTTGGTGAAAGCGTTGGCTGCTGAACTACTGGTTGTTGTGTTGGGAGAGATTTAGTTTTTGATTTTTGCAGGACAACTAATAATCCACCAATGAGAAGAAGCACAGCAATCCCGCTACCGATATACCACAAAGTTTTTGATGAGTGCTTAGACACCTGAGACTGTGTTGTGCCCTTTTGTGGAGGGAGTTGCGTTTCAGGCTTTATTTCAAGAGTTGGTTTTGGATTATTTTCCATAGCGTATTATTGGTTACTCTCTTCTGCTGGACTGCCTTCATTTATTGTTGACTTTTCCTGCTGTGTGTTTATACCGTTCTGCGTTTCGTTGGTATTATTCGTACCGGGTTGTTGCTCATCTGATTTTTGACTTGACCCTTCAGAACTCGTACCGCCTCCGCTTTTATCTCCTTCATTTTCATTTTCTACTGCTTCCTGCGGTTCTACTGCTTCCTTTGGTTCTACTTTTTCGACCGGTTCTACCGCTTCTGTTTCTTCTTGAGCCTCAATATTTTCGTTTTCATTGACACCTTTTTGATTATTCTGCGCATCAACATCATTTGCTGTAGCTTTTTCCCCATTTTGCACATCGAGCGCGTAATCACTTTGGACTGTTGTATTGCTTGTATTACTTGGTGAAACAACAGGAGTCTGTGCATTAACAATAGAAACACCTGCTAGAATTACAAGGAATGGAGCTAATAATATTAATAATTTTTTCATTTCTTAATCTACAATTAGCATATCCGGTTATAAAGCCTATGTCAAGCATATAAAAAGGTTCTAGCGTCGTCCAGTGCCCGCAGGGCATTACAGGATTTTGGAGAATACGCAGCTTCAGCGGGCGGTCTTCAAGCGTTCCTTCACGAACTCCCCAAACTGCGTGAGCGTAGTCCAGTCATTTTCAATCATCAATTGTCCTTGCCCCGGATCCATGGGATGGTAGACGAATGCTGTCCAGTGGATATTCTTTTGGTCAAGATAATCAAGGAGTGGTCTTCCGTAGCCTTCGAGAGTGCCGTTAGTCGTCTCGTCACCTCCGTTGCTGAAACCCCACTCGGAGACGATTACCGGATAGGTCGAGGCCAAGAAGCCAAAACTTCTCTCCCAAGCAGCAACTTGGTCTTCCCCTTTGGGGACATTGCCGGGATAGACGTGAGCGACATAAACGAGATTGGAACCACGATACGGGTTCTTGGGCACATCGGAGAGATCATTGGAATACTTGGGGCCTGAACCGAGGACAAGGTTGTCCGAATGCTTACGGACGGTGTCGATCAGAAGTTGGCCTGTCGGCCGCCACTGCGCCCAGGTATAACTGGTGGTTTCGTCAGCCGGCTCGTTGTAAATTTCAAAGAGCACGTGTTTTCTCTGGCCATAACGGGCTGCAACTCTGTTCCAGAATGCAACCGCCATGTCGGAATCTGTGTAGTGAACTTTCGTTGGGTATTGCCAAAGAGTCGCGTCAGATGGTGAGTCATACCAACCGCCGGGTCGCCCGATCACATGGTAATCAATAATGATATAAAGTCCATTTTTTTCGGCCAGATCAACTGCACGGTCGACGTAAGTGACAAGGTAATTTTCACCACCGACTAATCTATAATACCCGGGGTAAATCGCCAGGCGGACGACATTTGCACCGAGTGCTTTGACGGCCGCGAAATCCTCCGCAATTTTCTCTGAGAAATGGTGGTCTTGCACACCATCCCCATTAAGATCGTCTTTCTCGAGGAGAAAAGGATCTGTGAAGTTGACGCCCCGGAGTCGAATTGTCTGTCCTTCTTCTGTGACAATGCGGTTGCCAGAGACGCGGAGCTTCAAGCTAGTATTTGTGGTAAGCGAAGATGGTCTAGTTACAGTTTTTGTTACAATAAATACACCTATTGCAATGAATACGCCTGCAGTAAAAACAATTAGAAAAATTTTCTTTCGCATTATTTATTTAAGTATAACAGATCACAACTGAGGAGTTTTTGATGTTGCTGTCAAAATCATGAAAGTGATTGGTTAGCTTTGCATGACAGGATGGTAGTTTTGTGAGGCTAAACAGGTTCTATGGACTATTCTGTCTTTCCTTTGAGAAGAGCGTCGATTATATCGTGAGGCAGTGCTGCTGCGTTGAGTAAAGCTTTTCTTACCAGACTTCCCGCTTCGGATCCGATTTGATCGGCTGCTTTAATTGTTCCCAAAACCGCGTTTTTTGCCAGTTCTCCCGAATCCCCGCCAATATCTCCGGCAGCCTGAATAGATCCTCTAACTGCCGAAACTGCTGCTTCTCCAATATCTCCGCCGACTCTTGAGGTTGATTTAACAGCCGTAGAGGCTGCTTCTTCCGCGGCTTGAGCTGTACTTACTCCTACATCTTTTGCGCCGTCAACCGCGCCTCTAACCAATCCTGTAATTCCGTCGGCAAAAGAAGTTCCAATGGAGGAAACTGCTGTAATTCCGGTATCAACAACTTCATCAATCGCCTGTGCTCCTGCGGTTGCTACATCACTAACACCTTTAAGGGCGTTAACAACGCTGTCTTTTGCTACTTTTTGAGTGGTTGAGACAACATCGCCTACGCCGGACACTACCGAGGTTAGAGCATTTTTTAATTCGTCAGCGATATTAATCATTGATAATATCATCTTAGAACAATTGTTTTTGTTTTGTCAACCCCCAAAACATTACCTGCTTCGTTTCTTACGGCTAGGTCGATAACCCGTTTTGCGACCATAATATTCTGCCTTGTTTGTTCTTCAATAGGCAATTTATAAATTTGTTTAAAAGTAAACCACTCTACTGCATAGCCTTGTTTTGCGCGGATTTTTTTCTCTCTGTTGCCAACTTGAGCATAAAATATATAGCAGTGATCATTTAATTTTTTACTAAAGTAGTCATAGACGGGGTGAATCACGGAAGGTGTAATTTTTATTTTTAGTTCTTTAAAAGTAATTCTGTTGAATGCATCTATTGGCTCTTCATCACTATTGTTTTTTCCTCCAAACAATGACCAAAGAGGAGAAGTTGATTTGTGCTGTTGCAAGAGAATTTGTTCGGTTGTTGGGTTATAAAGAAATCCGCTCGCATAAAACTTTTTATGCATTAAGTCCTATTATATCATACCTTGGGATTTTTTTCTTTTTTCTTCTGTTTCGTCCAGGATAATTTTCCTGATTCTAATATTTTGGGGAGTAACTTCGACCAGCTCGTCATCGGCAATAAACTCAA